>ERZ724520.297-NODE-297-length-27005-cov-5.553692_pt1 | contig 27005 bp, 25 predicted proteins | sample MGYA00376053_ERZ724520 | MGnify/ENA primary metagenome ERZ724520 (study PRJEB28724, sample SAMN07190886) | activated sludge metagenome | isolation source: activated sludge of sewage treatment plant in Hong Hong | place: USA: Christiansburg, Virginia | collected...
AATACCATCTGGCAGGAATAATCATAGTAATATACTTTGGATTTAATTTTTTAGCTTGTTGCACAAATTTATGGTAAAGAGGAATTGCACTTGCCTGTGCACCTCCATCACTTAATTGATAAGGTGGATTTCCAACGATAACATCGAATTTCATATTGAATATTTTTTCAGGTTTGTCTGTGTGAATAAAATTGTAAGCGTAGGTTTCCAAGGCATCTTCTCGGTCGTACACTTCTTGGCTGGCACCGCAATAGGTACATTTTCCATTTGCCCAGGTGTGTTTCATGCTTTTATAAAGTATATTGCCTTGCTGGTTGTCAAAAGCATTGCAAATAGAATATTTTCCATTGGCTGTTTTGGAGCAATAGACGCTACGGCGGCTTAGCAAACTGGTCAATTCGGTAATGGCAATGCCATACAATTGTTGGCTGAAAATGTGGTTAATGCGTTCCTGTTTGTCGGGGATTTGGGTTTCCAAACCTATCATTAGTCGCTTTGCCATTTCACGCAAAAACACACCACTTTTGCTAACCGGGTCTAAGAATTTAGCGCTGGGGTTGCTCCATAATTCTGTTGGTAATAAGTCCAAAATGTCATTCACCAAATTGGGTGGTGTAAACACTTCGTCGTTGCTCAAATTAGCAAGGCAGGAGAGTACATCAGGGTTGTAGCTAATGTCTGAATTATGATTTTTTTGATTCATTTGATTGCCTTGAATTTTTTATTCGTTAATCTTTTAAAGTTCAAACTTGTTTCACCAAAATTGACGAGTAAACCAATTTCTAAATTATAGGCTTCTAAATAGTTTATAGCTTGTGCAAAATGAACGTCTTCTAATTTTGTGGTTGCTTTCAATTCAACAGAAATAATATTTTCTATCAAAAAATCAACCCTTCTTGTTCCTATTTGTTGTTCTCGGTAAAAAATCGGCATTTCAAATTCACGATTGTAAGAAATACGGTTTTCACGCATTTCAATTTCTAATGCTCTTTGATAAATGACTTCCTGGAAACCGTTACCTAATGTTTTATGCACAGTCATAGCACAGCCGATAATTTTGGAAGTCAATTCGGAGTATTTGTACTGTTCATTTGTCATAGTAAATCATTTAATCAGAGAAATCATAGTTCAGACAATTTTAAATAATGCGTTAACGGAAAGTCTTTTCTAATAGGTTCATCAATAGCACCGGGATTTCCTTCATCATTAAAAAATGAATACTGATGTGTCTGCTCTACCAAAAAACGAAAAACATAATCCCTTCTTTTTACCATATCACCGATAGAAAAACTCCATTCTGAGAATACAATTGGTTTTTTGGTTATTGGATTAGTAAAGTCCAAAGCATCACCCCATAGAATATTTCTTTTTAATAAAAATTTTATGCTTTTCAAAAAATCCATTTTCCCATTCGTTCCAAAATTGGAAAGATATATATTAGATACTATTGAAAACAAACGCTCTCTACATTCAATTGCATTATCTTCTAAAATATCTACGCCATAAATTGAAGAAACGGCAGTAAATGCATTTCGTTCCCATTCAATTTGACTTTTGCTGTACCGTCTGTCAACAACGGCTAATTTTCGTCTTAAAACTTCCGCTAAAAAATTACCATTTCCGCAAGCAGGTTCTAAAAAGCGAGCATCTATTCTTTCCGTTTCATGCTTTACCAAATCTAGCATAGCATTCACTTCCCGTTCAGCAGTAAATACTTCACCGTGGTCTGTTACTCTTTTTTTTGATTTTACTAATTCTTGTGATGCCATTATCTTAAATTCTCCAATCAATATTTTACTAAAATAAGATTTAAATTTTAAATAAAAAAAATCACCCTTGTGGAGTGATTTTTTATAATGATTCAAATGATTTCAATTTTTAGAAAGGTAAATCATCTTCTATAGGAGCTGCCGGCGGAATGTCTGCTTCTGAATAGGATGGAGCTTTGTATGAAGTTTCCTTTTTAGGAGCAGCGGTATTGTTTTCCGTTTTATTAATTCTCCAACCTTTTACATCGGTGTACCATTTTCCATTAAACTCACGGCTTTCTACGTCCGCTTCAATAGAAATATCATTGCCCTGCACAAATGATTCATGGTTGACCAAATCACTCCAAAACTGTATAGCCACTTTTTTAGGATATTTACCATTCTCCATTTCTAAAACAATTAATTGTTTTTGCCAAGCGCCATTTCTGCCTTCACCGGATTCAACCGGTTTTATTTCATAAACCTTTCCTTTTAATTCCATTTTTTAAAATTTTTACAAAAATAATAAATATGTGCTGTTCTATTGAATTTATAATCAAATAGTTTTTTGAAAAACTAAATACACTTAACGTTGTTTAATCTTTCTTAAGACGTTCAGAGGTTTGGAACAAAATCCGTATATTTGCACCGTGGAAGAAATACAAAAAAATATAGAAGCCATTATTTACGCTGCCGAAAGTCCGGTAAAGGTGGAAGAATTGGTGACGTATTTTAACAAATCCTCCGAACTTGCTTACTCACAAGAAGAAATAGAAGGAATTCTTTTTGTTATAAAAGAAAAATACAACAATGAATTATTCCCTTTTGAATTAGGTGAAGTAGGTGGAGGGTATCAATTTCTTACAAAACCTGATTACCACACGGCTGTTTCAGGATTTTTAAATAGAAATACCGTCAAGCGCCTTACTACCGCCGCCTTAGAATCTTTAGCTATTATTGCGTACAAGCAACCTGTAACTAAAAGCATTATTGAGACAATCCGTGGCGTAAATGCAGATTATACGGTGCAAAAGCTGGTAGAAAAAGAATTAATTGAAATTGCAGGCAGAAGTGAAGAGCCCGGCAGACCATTATTATATAGAACAACACAACAATTTTTAGATTACTTTGGTATTAATTCATTAGGAGAATTGCCAAAATTAAAAGAATTCGAAGAACTACAAAATCAAATAGGTGAGAAAGAGAATATCGAGAGCGCCGATTCAGCCGCTGACATCGCCCAACAAAACTAATTTCCATAAGAGCAGCAAGCATAAGAATTCCTTGGCTCTAAAGAAAGACCCGTTTGCTTATAAAATTGAGCAAGCAGTAAAGGATTTTACCCCTCCGAAAGAAGAAATTTTTTCAGACGAAACCCGATTGAATAAATACATCTCTAATGCAGGAGTATGCTCCAGAAGGCAAGCCGATGAATATATAAAAGCTGGATACGTTACTGTAAATGATGAGCAAGTATTAGAAATGGGTTATAAAGTAAAACCTAAGGACATCGTAAAGTTTAAAAACAAAAAAGTTCAAGGAGAGCGTAGGGTTTATATTTTACTAAACAAACCAAAGGGTTATTTAACCACTGTTTCTGACGATAGAGAACGAAAAACGGTGATGGAATTGGTGAATACGGTAAAAGATGCACGCCTATATCCTGTCGGTCGTTTAGATAGAAATTCTACCGGCGTTTTAATATTGACCAACGACGGCGAGTTGGCTCAAAAATTATCGCATCCAAGCGGAGAAGTCACCAAAGTATATCAAGTGGAATTGGACAAAGCTCTAGATCACAAAGACTTAGTAAAAATTCGAGAAGGGGTAGAACTAGAAGACGGCAAGGCAAGAGTGGATCAGGTGGATTATACATTGCCCCGTGGAAACGATTGCCATGTAGGAATAGAGTTGCACAGTGGAAAAAATCGTATTGTGCGCCGTATTTTTGAAAGTTTAGGATATGAAGTAATGAAATTAGACAGGGTTTTATATGCAGGCCTAACTAAGAAAAATCTACCGCGTGGAAAATGGCGTTTCATGACTGAAAAAGAAATTATTTTCCTAAAATATTTTGTGTCTAATAAGAAAGAGAAGAAACCGAAAGAAGTGTAACAATTCAACTATTTTAGAATATTTAACAAAAAAATCTAATTTTATACCTAAATTTGAATAGTTCAAAACCTTTATTTATAACATGATAGCACAAAAACATACTGAAAGTCAAATGAATAATTCAGAAATGGAAAGTTGGTTTGATGATGTTATTGCTCAGATAAAAACAGATAGATTTCAACTTGAGACACAAACTGCGTCAGTAGAAAAAGTAGAAATTTATAATGATTTTATAGATAATAATACAGATAAAATATTTGATAGATTCAGTGTTGGTTATAGGATGCATTACATATCAAAGGTTGTAATTGATTATATCAAAGAATTAACAACACGATTAAAAACATCTATAAAAGATATAAAGATAGCTTTAGATTTTTCTAATAACAAGTTATTAGTTTGGGCTGTTATTCCTACAAAGAATGAAGATTATTACGAACAGGCATTAATCTTATCAGAGGCAAAAGTAAATGCAAAATATTTTAATAATGGCTTTTGTATAACTTCTACGATTGTTAATTTAGAAGATGATTTGTCAATACCAGACCAATATAAATTATTGACAAATTAATTTGTATTCTTCATGGCATTGTATTCTGAACATTTAGCTCAAGCAAAAAGCAATTTAAAATTTTTAGAAAAAATAAATAAAGACAATCTGGCGTTTTGGGATTGGAAAGTTACTGTATGTTTTATTCAGCATTACACTTAATAAATGCACATGTAAATAAGAAGACAGGTTTAAATTATAAATCTCATGAAGAAATCTCTGTTGCAATAAATCCCAACACAAGTATCTCATTATCAAAATTACCCGAATTTGAATATGTTGCATATATCAGCCTTCAGAATTTATCACGTCGGTCAAGATATTTATTAAATGATTCAAATAGAAGAGATAATACTGCTTGCTTTACTACAGATTTACATTATAAAAAGGCAATAAAAAACCTACAAATAGTTATTGATTATTTTGAGAAAGAATACAATGAATCTATTTTTGAAATAAATATCTTCTGTCCGAGTTTGACAGAAAAATTTAAACATTTTCAACAATGATTTATGTTACCAGAACTTAATTTTTCCGGCAGCAAACCAGCACATGCGTAAGAGCATCCAACCGTTGGTGAAACGAGAGATATTGGTAGTGCCGTAAGTACGCTCTTTATAGCGTATCGGTAAATCTATAATTTTTAAATTCAGCTTATAAGCACCAAACAATAAATCGAAATCACCAAATGGATCGAAGTCGCCGAAGAATTTTCTATTGACTGTTAGTTTTAAATAATCTTCTCGGAACATTACTTTTGTGCCGCACAAGCTGTCTTTGATGGGTTGCTCCAACAACCACGAGAACACATAAGAGAAAAATTTATTTCCCAGTGTATTTAAAAATCTCATCGCTTCTTTATCCATTGGATATACCAACCGCGAGCCATTAATAAATTCGCCTTTGCCGGTAGCAATGGCATTGTAAAATTTCGGCAACTCTTCCGGTGGCATCGTAAGGTCGGCGTCCAATATCATCAGAATATCTTGTGTGGCAATTGAATAACCTTTGCGCACGGCATCCCCTTTCCCCTTTCCTGTTTGTTGTGCAATTTTTATATCATGCGTAGCCGCATATTTTTGTTTAATTTCCTGAATTTTTTGCCAAGTATCGTCTGATGAATTTCCTTCTACAAATATTATTTCTTGATGTTTACCAAATTTCGGCAAACGCAAAATAGCGTTCTCAATATTGCCACTTTCGTTGCGCGCAGGAATACAAATACTCACCGAATATTTTTCCGCTACTTGTTCTTCGGTGTAATTCAACATCGGTCGGGCAAACAAAAACTGATTTAAACAAAGCGACTTAAATAAAGGAAGTTTGGCAATATATTTATTCATCAGCCACGAAAGAATTGGAATATACACCGGCAATAATAAACGTTTGTTTTTGCGGTAGGTTTCAAATCCAGATAAATATAAAAGATTGGAAATATCTGCTGCATCTAGCCAGTTTTGTTGCGGCGATTTTTCTTTGTATCCAACTAATTCTCCTGCATTTAAAATGGGCTCCCAGTAATGATTATAATAAGAAATTATGATTCGAGTATGCTCGTGACAATTCTTTTTTAAAGAATAAAAAACATCTTGAATATTGTCTAAGTAACCAATGATATTATTAAAAATAATTACATCAAATTTTTTATCTAATTCAATGTTTTCGGCATCCATTACATAAAAATCAACATTATTAAATTTGCTTTTGGCAAGTTCTATCATCTTTGTAGAAAAATCGATTCCCGCTCTGTAGCTTCCTTTTAAATCACTGATAGTTTCTCCAAAACCGCACCCAATTTCCAAAACGGAATCGGAGTCGGAAATAAAAAAATTGCAATAATTGATAATGTCATTTCCATAATAAGAAAATCGTTTTCGATATTGCGAATATTTATCGGCAATAGCTTCGAAGTGATGGTATATAGCTTGTTTTCGGGACGATTGCATTTTTTTATTGAGGATTCAAAGCAGCTTTTAAGCTGTCGATGTATGTGTAATTAATTTTATAGAGTTGTGCCTTTTCCAAGTCACCTTCTTGATGTACAAATTCAAATGCTCTCGGGTATTTTTGTTGGATATAAATAGCATACCGATGCATGGTTCCAATAAATTGCCCTTCAATATACATGTCAGGATTTAAACGCAATTCAGGCAACATTATATAATTTACCTGCGATGTTCTTAATGGTATTAACAAAGAATCAGCATTTTCTGTTGGCGTGTTGTATATCGGATAAAATTCTTTCCCTTCCGAAAAAATAAAAGACATCGGTGCTTTTCTAACAGCAATAGATTTGGTATCATTGGGAAATTGTTGCGCACACCATTTTGTCATTTTTATATAATTCTGCCAGTCTGGAGTATAGCCATACGTTGGATCTCCAGTAATGTTTTCTATAAAAACAGGTAACTTTTGGTTGATTTGTTTAAAGGTAGCTTTGGCGCTCGAAATAAGCAAAATAAAAAACACTACTAAATATACATTTTGTAAAATTTCTAATTTTTCTCCGTAGTAATACAATAAGTAAAACACGTTGAATAAAATAAATGGAAGATAAATCATGATTAATCTACTTTGTCCCCAGGAAGTATGCAAGGATATAAATGTGGCAGCCAACAAGCCTGCAAAAAATAAAGTAGAGAAAAGTAAGGCGTATAATTTTTTAGAAAACATTAAATACGCCGACCATACCACAATGCCGATAGTAAATAAGGTGAGTGCAATATTATTTGGCGACATTTCTTCTCTAAATCCTAAAATAAAATATAAACGAGAAGAAATATAAATTTGACAATTTTCCCAAAAGCGAATCACCAAACCCGATGTTGTTTCTTTTCCTAATTGTGGCTGGTAGGCATCTTTGTTGAACATCTTGCTGCCTTGCGAAGTGAATTGGGAAGCAGATAAATGCCAAATATGTTTTAATGCTAAATTGTAAATAAAATAAATAACAACAAAGCTGCCAGCCGAGATAATTGATTCAATGTATTTTTTTCTGTAAATTAAAAACACCACTAAAATACCCAATGCTGCTAACGCAACGTTACGTGTTATCATCAAAATAAAACAAAGAAATCCTAATAAAATGAAATGAATAAAATTGCTTTGAAGTGAATATTCTGCTTGGTCTAATTTATCAAATACTTTAAAGAAAAATAGTAAGGCAAGTGCAAACATCATCAATGAAAATGTTTCGGTATAAGTAAGACTGGCATATACTAAAAACTGAGCATTGATAGCCGTTAATAATAAGGCAGGAAATAGAATAATATATGGGATTCTATCTTTAAATGCTTTGTAAATAAAATAAAGTGCAACGCAAAAGAATAGGATAGAAGATGCTTTTAATAAAAATAATTTCACCCCCAAAATTTTAATTAAAAAAGAAAGTATGATGGGATAAAATGGAGCTGTTTCGGTGTAATAATAACCAAAGAAATTTTTGGCATAATTAGCGCCGGCTTCTATATATAAAGCATCATCGTTGGCAGTAGAAATTTTATTATCAAAACTTAAAAAAGAAAAAACAAAAGCGATGAATGTAATGGCAATAATATACGTTTTCTGGTGATTTTTTAAATGCGTTTCCAGCGAATTGAAAATAGACATTTTGTTTGCAGCAATAGTTTTTCGAGCAACTCTTTTGGCGCTGTTGTCATTGGTACTTTCAGGCTTCTTTGTCGGTACTCCTTTTTTAGAATGATATTTTGACATAGTTATTTGGTTAAAAATAAATTGAAATATACATCTTTTTCTTTGGAAGCATACGTTGCAATGTCTGACTTGTTAAAAGGAATAAGTTGTGCCGCTTCGCATAAAAAAGGATTCAATCCATGTTGTAAAAATAAATCAATAAAATCAGCACTGCTTACGCCTGAAAGTTTAATTCCATAAGGATAAAATTCTGTGAGAATGTTTAGGTTGCTATTTTTTTGTAATACTTGCTGCATGCCTTTAAAAGCAAAATATTCATACCCTTGAATGTCGATTTTAATAAAATCTACTTTATGATTTGGAATAATGTCATCTATGGCAACACATTCAATATCCGTAGTAGAAGTATAATTTTCTGTTGCATAAGTTTTGTGATCTACATTTAATAAATCGGAATGATACAACGTTATTTTTCCTGTTTTGTCGCTTACGGCTTTATTAAAAAATACTACATTTTTCAGGTGTCCTGCATTTTTTATAAGGTATGTATAATTGGTTTTATCTGGTTCGAAAGCATAAACCTTACCATTTTCCCCAACTAATTTAGATAAAATTTTGGTGTAAAATCCAATATTTGCACCAATATCCAACACGACATCTCCTTTTCTAATATGTTGTTGCATTAAGGCAATTTCTTGCTTGTCCTGTCTTCTTTTAAAATAAGGATAAATGAGATTATAAACAGGAAATACATTCTTGTACAAAAAATCACCCAATTTTATAGATAAAGTCGAAGGCATATTTTAGTTGTGGCATCAGTGGTAAGTCATCAGTAAAAGCATTTTCACTTTCACCCACACTCTCACCTATTATATTATTTTTTCAATCCAATTTCTCTCAAGCGTTCATCTAAATATTCTCCGGCGGTAATGGGTTCATAAACCAACGGATGTTCTACATCTATACAAGATTCCAAGCAATCTAATTTTACTTCGCTTCGTGGATGCAAAAAGAAAGGAATAGAATAACGATGGGTATGCCATTTTTCTCTCGGCGGATTTACTACACGATGGGTGGTAGATTTTAGTTTATTATTGCATAATCTTTGTAACATATCTCCAACATTCACCATAATTTGATGCGGTTCAGCTTTAGCATCGTGCCAATTGCCCTCTACATCCATTACTTGCAATCCATCCGCACTGGCACCAACCAACAACGTAATTAAGTTAATGTCTTCATGTGCTTCTGCCCGAATGGCGGATTTTGGCTCTTGTGTAATTGGTGGATAATGTATAGCACGTAAAATGCTATTGCCATTATGTATTCTTGGATCAAAATAGTTTACGCCTAAATCCAAATATTCTGCAATGGCTCGTAATAAATGTCGGCCGCTGTTTTCAAAACTTTTATAAAGTTGTTTGCCTGTTTCATTAAAATTTGGCAACTCATCTACTTCTAAATTATCGGGATAATCAGCAGCAGGCATTATTTCTCCGTCTTCAATATATTGCCCAACTTGCCAGAATTCTTTTAAATCCGGCACTTCGCTTTGTTTTGCTTTTTCTCTTCCAAAAGAAGTATAGCCACGCTGTCCGGCATATTCTATTTTTTCGTATTTTAATTTTGTTTCAACCGGCATAGCATAAAACTGTTCTACCAACCCATAGTATTTGTCAATTAAATCTTGAGGAATACCATGATTGTCAATAGCAGCAAATCCAATTTCAGAATATGCTTTTCCGAATCCTTGAATAAAACGCTGTCTTTTTTCTTCATCACCCGATAAATAATCGGCTAAATCTAATACTGGAATATAACTCATGTTTAACTCTTTGTTGTAAAGATAAGAATTTGTATTTAAATCATCATTCTACCCCTTTTATTTGAAAAGGCGTTAAATCATAATTATATTGAATGGCTTTGTTCTGTAGGCTTCCAAAAAAATGTTTATTTTTGGTCTTCAATTATCAACTTATGGTGAAGACATATATAAAAGAAATTTTAGAAAACGGAAAATTAGACAGTGCAGTAATCATTCGCGGATGGGTGCGCACCAAACGTCAAAGTAAAAATGTAACTTTTATAAATATTAGTGATGGAACAACTATCCACACGATTCAGGCAGTAGTAGAAGGAGAAACGATTTCAGAAGAAATTTTAGCCAAAATATCTACCGGTGCTTGTTTGGAAGTGCACGGAAAATTGATTGCATCACAAGGCACCCAAAAAGTGGAAGTTCAAGTAGAAAACATTAGCATCTTAGGCGAAGCAGACCCGGAAAAATATCCAATTCAACCTAAAAAACATTCTTTAGAGTTTTTGCGTGAAAAAGCACACTTGCGCCCACGCACCAATACTTTTGGTGCTATCTTGCGTATTCGTCATGCATTGGCATTTGCTATTCATAATTATTTTAATCAGCAGGGTTTTTTCTATTTACATACACCAATTATCACCGGCTCAGATGCGGAAGGTGCTGGCGAAATGTTTAGAGTAACTACTTTAGATGCTCAACATCCACCAAAAACGGAAGATGGAAAAATAGATTATTCACAGGATTTTTTTGGTAAAGAAACCAACCTTACCGTTTCGGGTCAGTTGGAAGGAGAGTTAGGCGCAATGGCATTGTCTAAGATTTACACATTTGGACCAACTTTCCGTGCAGAAAACTCCAATACTTCTAGGCATTTAGCAGAATTTTGGATGATAGAACCAGAAATGGCGTTCTATGATTTGAATGACAATATGGATTTGGCAGAAGATTTTTTACAATATTTGGTAAAATATGCATTAGATAATTGTAAAGATGATTTAGAATTTTTAGATAAGCGTTTTGCCGAAGAAGAAAAACAAAAGCCAACGAACGAACGAAGCGAGTTAGGATTGTTAGATAAACTTACCTTCGTTGTCGAAAATAAATTTCACAGACTTACCTATACAGAAGCTGTTGAAATATTGAAAAATGCTAAAAAGAAATTCCAATTTCCAGTGGATTGGGGAACAGATTTGCAAAGTGAACACGAACGTTATTTGGTAGAAAAGCATTTTAAAAAACCAGTTATATTGACAGATTATCCAGAACATATAAAGGCGTTTTATATGAAGCTGAGCGAAGACGGGAAAACCGTTCGTGCTATGGATGTATTATTTCCAGGTATAGGCGAAATTATTGGAGGCTCCCAAAGGGAAGAAAATTACGATAAATTAAAAAAGCGGGCCGAACAATTTGGCATCGAACAAGAAAGTATATGGTGGTATTTGGAAACCCGAGAATTTGGAGCATGCCCACATGCTGGCTTTGGGTTGGGTTTTGAGCGTTTAGTATTATTCGTTACGGGAATGAGTAATATTCGTGATGTCATTCCGTTCCCACGCTATCCAAAAAGTGCAGAGTTTTAATAGTCAATTTAAGGATTTTATTTTTTCAAACTACATTCCATATAAATAGGAAAATGGTCTGAAATGGTATTGTTATATAATACTTTAAATTGCTGTATATTAAATGAAGGCGAAGTAAGTAAATAATCTATTCTCAAAAATGGAAGTTTGCCATTGTAAGTGCTGCCAATTCCAAAGCCTGCATTTATGTGCGCATCTTTAAAATTTTTAGAAATGGTATTGACTACATAAGAATTGGGTAGGTCATTAAAATCGCCACACAATATAATAGGTTTGGTTTGTGCATCAAGAAATGCTCTTAATTTATCCGCTTGCTCTGCTCGTCGCTCAAAGGCTTTTTTTAATTTCGTGAATATATTTTTTGCTGCAAATTCATCCACATTTTGGGTAGCTTTAAATTCTTCTATAGTTTCATAATCTTGTATGCCGAAATAAATAGATTGTAAATGTACATTTACCACACGGACAATTGTATCTGCTATAACAATATCCGCATACAATCCTTTAAATGGTTTTTTTCCATAGCTGGTTTTGAACGTTTGTTTTATAATTTCACCATGTTCTTTTATCGGATATTTAGAAAATACCGCAATGCCCCACTCATCCGTATTTCGAAGTACTAATTCTTTGGTGAAATAATAATATTTATAACCTAATGCCTGCAATTGTTTAATAGTGCTGAATGTTTTTGTAGTGTCGTTATAAAATTCCTGAAATGAAATAATATCTGCATTTTGTTCTTTTATAGTTTTAAAAATTTGTTCTTTAGAATGTATATTTTCACTCCAATTATACAAATCAAAATCGCGCACATTGTATGATAATACTTTGATTGATTTTGCTGTTTTATCAATTTTTGGTTTTCCGATATTAGTGGCAAATAATTTAAACAATTGTGGCAAACAAGCAATGATGACAAATAAGGAAACCATAGCAAAATGTCGCTTGCGCAATATCCAAATAATGACAAATATAAAATTGATAACGACAAGTGTAGAAAGCATTAAACCAGCAAAAGGCAAAAACCAAATTTTATTCGGACTGATATAAGATGCCGATAAACTAATGAGCAACAACAAAACAAATATAATGTTGACAGTTCTTGAGGTAAACGATAAAAGCCATTTCAAGTATTTCATCGAAAACAAGATAAGCAAACTATTCTTTTCGTATAGGTAATGAACGTTAAAAAATTATTCTTCTTGACTTATTTTAAATAAAAATTCTTTTTCTTCCTTCGTTAAGCTATCATAACTGGAACGATTTATCTTGTCTAAAATTTCATCTAATCGTGCTTGTTTATTGATGGTTTCATTGTTTTTAGCCGTATGCGTAGTTTGTTTTTTTGCAGTATATGCGTATTCTTTTTTATACTCTACTTTTAAGTTTTTCTCCTTAGAAAATAAATTGGAAATATAATCAGTGAAGGTGTAAAATGGACGCGCAAGATCTGTTCCTTTTCGTAAAAAATAAATGTATAAATATCCAAATAAAGCACCACCAATATGCGAAATATGCCCACCGGCATTTCCATGTTGAATATCAATTAAATCAAAAAGTAGATAAGCAAATACAATCCATTTAATTTTTATATTTCCAAAAATAACAAAACGCAATTCATAATCTGGAGCAATAGTAGCAGCGGCAAAGGCAATAGCCATCACAGATGCAGAAGCTCCGATACAATTAGCAATATAAACAGTCTCTGAAAATGCAGGAAAAATATTGTATGCCAATACATACATTAAGCCACCAAAAATACCGCCATATATATATAGTGGAAGGATTTTAGTTTTGCCAATTAAATCTTGCAAGATTTGCCCAAACCAATACAATGCAAGCATATTCCACAAAATATGCCAGAACCCATCTTGCACAAACATGTAGGTAAAAATCCCCCACGGATGTCGAATAAAATTATGGGGAGATGCATATAAAGAAAGGAAACTGACGATATCGAAAGGCGTTTGTTTGGCAAATAACATGAAGGGGAGTGTAATCAAATTGATTACTAAAAATATAGCGATGTTTATCAGGATTAATCTAATTAGATTAGAACCATAAACATATTGCCATTTTATATCTTTCCAAACAGACATATTAGTAGAATCTTTGTTTGTTGGTTTTGTTCCAAAATAAAACTAATAAAAATCCAAATATTGCGCCACCAATATGTGCATAATGCGCCACATTGTCCAGCCCCACTTGTGCAAAAGCAATATCATAAGCGATAATTACTAAAGGAATCAGGTATTTTGCTTTTATTGGAATGGGTAAAAATAAAAACATAAGCGGTGTGTTTGGAAATAAATATCCAAAAGCCGCCAGCAATCCATAAATAGCGCCACTGGCACCCACTAAGCTTTGATAATAAATTTGTAAAACAGCTTTCATGGCATCAGGACTAACTTGCATTGTGCTGCTTAAAAAAACAGTTCCTGTATAAAAATAGCTAATGCCAGCACTGATAGCTAAGTGAAAGAAAATAGCACCCAATCCTGAAAAAATATATAAAAAGGCAAATCGTTTGCTGCCCAAAACACGTTCATTTTCTAATACGCCACCAAAAGTAACCAAGGCATACATATTGAAAAAAATATGCATAAATCCTCCATGTGTAAACATGTGTGTTACCAATTGCCAAGGTTTAAACTCCGGATTGGTAGGATAATGCATCGCCAATATATTGGTAAGATTGTCGCCATAAATTAAACAAGCGATAAATACTAAAATATTTATCAATAGCAGGTTTTTAACTACCGGTGAATTGTCTAATATTCCTCTAAATTGACCTAAACTCATATTCGTATTTTAATGCTCTCTTTTAAAGTTTAATTATTAAATTTTCTCTCTATCTCGTCAAAAGTATATTGCACAAAGGTGGCAATTCCAACCGGATTTATAGTCGGTTGCTCACACGCAAATAATTCATCAATCAATTGCTGCATAGATTGGTGGTCTAATATTTTTCCAGGTTTTATCGCAGTTTGATAGGCAAAAGTTTTAGCAATGCTTTTGCGTTTATCAAAATCATCCATTTTAGCACTCGTTTTAAAATCTTCCAACAGTTTTTCCACCAATTGAATTTCACTTTCATCGCTCAAATCACTTGGCATGCCATGTACTACAAAAGTAGTCCCGCCAAAAAATTGTATGTCAAATCCCAAAGCTTTCAATTCCGGTAAGATAGTTTTTAACAACTCTGCATCACTATTGTTTACTTCTAAAGTTTTGGGAAATAAAATTTGCTGCGTAGCAGAAGGTTGAGAGGCTAAATTGCGTAAGTATTTTTCATACAGAATACGCTGATGTGCTTTTTGTTGGTCAAGCAATACAAATCCACTTTTTATTTGTGTAAGTATATATCGGGCATGCAATTGAATCGGCTCAAAACGTTCATCTTTAAAGGGATGATTGGAAATTTCATTTTCACTTTCCAATGCTTCTAATTGATCCATTTTACTTTTGACCGTAATGGAACGCACTTCCGTTTCTTCGTCTATTTCGTATAGTTTTTTCCAATGTTCAAATTGGTCGCGTTGTGGTGTCGGCGGAATGTCTTTGTCAAATGGAGAATAGTAAGAACCTTTTGTGCCTTGTTCATTGTTTAATTTTGACTGAATCACCTTAAAAGGCTGTTCGGTATAAACTCGCTCGTCCACCAATTGATGGAAGTTTGCCTCATGTTCAAAATCAATGGTAGGCATTACACTGTATTGTGAAAGTCCATGTTTGGCGGCGGCATTCAATAATAAATAAATGGCCTTTTCGTCTTCAAATTTTATCTCCTGCTTGGTTGGATGTACATTTATATCAATCGCTCCCGGTTCAATATCTATAAACAAACAATAAAATGGAAAACTCTTGTCGGCTATCAATCCATCATACGCTTTGGCAATAGCATAATTCAAAAAATTGCTTTTGATAAAGCGATTATTGACAAAGAAAAATTGTTCTCCTCTGGTTTTTTTGCTTACCTCTGGTTTCCCAATAAAACCACGAACACTCACATAATCTGTCAGTTCTTCAATTGGAACTAATTTTTTTTTTTTTTTTTTCCCAAAAACACTCACAATGCGCTGGCGTAGGTTAGCAGCTTTCAGGTGATATACTTCTATGCTGTTGTGGTGTAATGAGAAAAAGATAGCAGGATTGGCTAATGCCACATGCACAAACTCATCTAAAATATGTTTGGTTTCAATTGTATTTGATTTTAAAAAATTACGACGTGCCGGAACATTGTAAAATAAATTTTTTACAGAGATAGAAGTGCCCGAATTCGTAGCAACCGGTTCTTGCAACACTACTTTGGAGCCTTCAGCAATCAAAATGTTGCCAACTTCTTTATCGTGTTGTTTGGTTTTTAATTCCACTTGCGCTACTGCGGCAATACTTGCCATCGCTTCTCCTCGAAATCCAAAAGTATGCAAGGCAAATAAATCTTCAATTTTTTTAATTTTAGAAGTGGCATGCCGCTCCAAACACATTCTTGCATCGGTATCAGACATACCACAGCCGTCATCTACCACTTGAATTAAAGCACGACCAGCATCCTTAATAATCAATTGGATGTTTTTTGCTCCAGCATCTACACTGTTTTCCAATAGCTCTTTTACCACCGAAGCAGGGCGTTGAATTACCTCGCCAGCCGCAATCTGGTTTGCCAAAGCATCCGGTAAAAGCTTAATAATATCAGCCATAATGAATACACAATAATACAAAATAGTATGCGTTACATCGTGTTAATTGCTGTTATTTTGATAAGAAATATATTGAACCACGGTTCATATCACGATAATCGTAGCAGGATATACGCAGTTTCCACGTTCGTTTAAAGTTTATAACAATTAAAGAATATATATTTCCTTATGTTTGAACAGATTTAGGATTGATTTTTGATGCACACTGATTTTACCATTATGAAACACTATTTTTTTAAAATATTTTTTCTATTTATTCTCACTTTCCTCGTTGCCAATACCTCGAAAGCAATAAATCCACCGTATTTAAAAGATACCTCCAACGTTTGGGTAGATTCTATTTTGAAAAATATGACGTTGGACGAAAAAATAGGACAATTATTTATGGTGGCAGCATATTCCAATAAAGAGGAAGCCAGTTATCAATCTATAGATAAATATATCAAAGACTACAAAGTGGGCGGATTGATATTTTTTCAAGGAACGCCACAAAAACAGGCAGAGTTGACCAATCGTTACCAAGCAGAAAGTAAAACGCCTTTATGGATTGGCTTTGACGGCGAATGGGGGTTGGGAATGCGTTTAGATAATACCATTTCCTATCCTCGTCAATTGGCTTTGGGAGCTATGGATGATCCAAATCTGATTTATGATATGGGAAAAGAAATTGCCCGTCAGATGAAACGCATTGGAATTCATATCAATTTTGCGCCAGATATTGATGTAAATAGCAATCCTAATAATCCAGTTATCAATGATAGAGCTTTTGGCGATAATAAATTTGGAGTGGCTCGCCGTGGATTGCTCTATATGATGGGCTTGCAGGATAATAAGATTTTAGCAAGTGCCAAACATTTTCCCGGACACGGTGATACAGATGTGGACTCTCATAAAGATTTACCAGTGGTGAATCATTCTTTAGAACGATTGGAAGCCATTGAATTATATCCTTTCCGACAATTGATAAATTACGGTGTAGGAAGTGTAATGGTTTCCCATTTAAATGTTTTATCACTCGACCCGAAACCTAATTTCCCAGCCACATTATCCCCATTAATCGTACAAAAAAAACTGATAGATTCCATGGGTTTTAAAGGATTAATATTTACAGATGCCATGAATATGAAAGGCGTTTCTAAATATTATCCTTCCGGTAAAGCAGAAGTGATGGCTATCTTAGCCGGTAATGATGTGATGTTATTTCCTGAGGACGTGGACAAAGCGGTAGCGGGCGTTCGCGCAGCGGTAGAAAAAGATTCTATCATTTCTGAAAATATTATTAACCTAAGAGTAAGAAAAATTTTGGCAGCAAAATATTGGTTGGGATTAAATAAATATCAACCCATAAAATTAGAAGGAATTGATGCAGATATTAATAATGAACAAGCTACTTTTTTGAAATTCAAATTAATAGAAAATGCCATGACGGTAGCTAAAGATTCTGCGCATTTAATTCCAATTATGAATTTGCAAAAACGCATTGCGCACGTGGGTATTGGCAGCAGTAAGCCAACCGTTTTTTCTACTACGTTGGATAAATACGCACAAATTGACCATTACTTCATTCCTAAAAATGAATCTGGTGCAAAATTTAGCGCTGTATTGTCAAAATTGAAAGATTATCATTTAGTGATAATAGATATCCAAGATATGAGCAGATTTGCAGCAAAAAATTTCGGATTAACAGATAATTCTTTGTTCTTTTTAAAACAACTCAACAAACAAAATCAAACTATTTTGGCCGTAATGGGGAATCCATATAGCTTGAAATATTTCCAAGATTTCAATACTGTTTTAGTAGGTTATAATGAAGAAGAGGAAGCGGAGTCTATTGCTGCGCAAATTATTTTTGGTGCTCGTGGTGCCGAAGGTTCTATGCCCGTTACGGCAGGTAAATTTCAATACGGGGATGGCGAATGTACGCAATATGGTATGCGTTTAAAATATGGTAGTCCGTTGGAAGTAAATATGAACACTAAAACTTTACAAAAAGTAGATGGTATTATCAATAAAGCAATTGCTGATAAAATTTTTCCGGGTGCGCAATTGTTGATTGCAAAAGATGGAAATGTGATTTATGATAAAGCATACGGTTTTCATACTTATAACAATACATTACCCACTCAAACTACTGATTTGTTTGATATTGCTTCCGTTACAAAAGTAACCGCTACTTTGCCCATTATTATGAAAATGCAGGAAGAAGGCAAAATCAATATCAACCACACGTTGGGTGAGTATTATACTTATCCGATTGGAAGCAACAAAAAAAATATCATCATCAAAGAAATGCTGTGCCACCAAGCGGGATTGCCTGCTTGGATTCCTTTTTATAAGAAATCTTTGGAGGCGAACGGCAGTCCCGATTCTCTTTGGTATTCCAAGAAACAGGATTCTATATTTTCTGTAAAAATTTTAGATAGCTTATATTTGAAAAAGACTTTTCAAGATACTGTTTGGGAAATGATTTACGACAGTCCTTTAGGGGCTAAAGAATATAAATACAGCGATTTGGGTTATTATTTATTAAAACAAATTATCGAAAAATCATATAAAGATTCACTCCAAAATATTGCAAACAAATATTTTTATGCGCCACTGGGCATGAACAATACTTTATACAATCCTAAATGGAATGGAATAGATACCAATAAAATTATGCCAACAGAAATAGAAAAGAATTTCAGAAAAAGTTTATTGTTAGGAACGGTACACGACCAAGGAGCAGCTTTATTAGGTGGAGTAGCAGGACATGCCGGAATTTTTACGAATACAAATGATTTAGCAAAATATTTCCAGCTATTATTAAATGGTGGGAGCTATGGCGGTTATAAATATTTTGACCAATCTACTATTCAAAACTTCACGTCCAAGCAATATCCAAATAATAGACGGGCTATTGGATTTGACAAGCCTGCTCCAAAAGGACAAGACGGCCCAACTTGTGAGGCTGCCTCTCTTGAATCGTTTGGGCATACGGGATTTACCGGAACTATTGCATGGGCAGACCCAAAATATAATTTGATTTTTATTTTCTTGTGCAACCGTGTATATCCAAGTGCCGAAGTGAATACTTTGGCAAATCAAAATATCAGACCCAAAATTCAGCAAGTTATTTATGATGCAATAGAGTGATTTTTTTACTCCTGTTGGGTACTACAACTTTTTTCGATACTAAAAAAACTAAATTATTTTTTGATAAATGTCAAAAAATAATTGATTTATTCTGTTTAGTTTTAAACTTAAAGCGTTTAATCTTTTTTCTAACAAACATTCAACAGCTATGATGAAATATATTTACATATTTGTTTTGTCTTTTAAATTTCTTGTTGCGCCTTTATATGCAGCTGATGAGTTATTTATTTATGGCTCAGGAAGCACCGAAACAGTACCTACCTTGCTGAATAATAGCGACTTAATATTTGTAGCCGGCGGTATCCAAAATAATGACGGATTGGTAGTAAATGACAAAGGAACGATAGAACTAACCGGAAATTGGACAAATACTATCAATAAAAATAAATACCAAAGTTCGGGGACAGAAAAATTTTATGGCATTGCCGAGCAAACCATTTCGGGAACTATGAATGGTACTACCACCACCTCTGGTTTATCTGATAATCAATTTTATAATTTGAAAGTGTATCGTAATAGTACCATTACTACCCTTCCTTTTAAATATTTGTCTTTATACACTAATACTAATGTAGCCAATACAATAGATTTTGAACCTTCTACACCCAACACTCTGTATGCTGGAAGCGGAAACAATCAAGCTGTTATCCGCACCAATCCAAGCAGCCCGAGCGATGTTGCCACCTATCAATATGAAATTTATTTAGAAAATCCATTGGTAACTTCTTTAATGAATTATGCACCACTTTCAGGCAATGGCACAGTAAAATATATAGAAGGGAAATTGCGCAGACAAGTAAATGCTGCCGCTACGTATGATTTTCCTATAGGTTTTGCTCCTAATGTCAAAGATGGTATGGAGGGTTATAGTTTAAAATTTAATGCGGCACCTTCTTCTAAATCTATTTTGGCATATATAGAAGACCCAACGCAAGCTCCATTGTATCGAAATGTTTTGTGCGATGTAGGAAAAGACCCAGGTCCTGGAGTTGACCCTTTTTTGAATTGCGTAGGAGGTCCGGATGGTATTCGAGATTTATATTTTCTTGAGCCATTATTAGATTTATCTAATGATTGGAAAGCCATTGCCAGTGATGCAGCAGGCACTATTAATTATGATATTACTTTATACCCGGGTACTATCTTAGATAATTTACCCAAATATTATGTGATACCTGCCACTTGTAGTAATCCGTATCAAGGGCAATTGTTGAGGGTAGTAGCAAAAGACGGAGTGGTGGGTGGCACCACTCAGCCGGGACCGGGAAACTACGCCCCATTCAGTTCGCTTATATCTTACTTATGGTGTAATTTCTCTCAAAATGTTCAACCGATTGGACTTTCAGGACAAACTTCTTTTTCTACTTTTAGAATACATGGAACCAGTTTGAATGCAAGTACCGTTTTGCCGGTTGAATTAATTTCATTTCAACTGAAACCAATAGATAATAAATATTTTCAATTAGACTGGCAGACTGCTTCTGAATTGAATAATTATGGGTATGAAGTGCAGCGTTCCACCAATGCAGTTGATTTTACTAAGATAGGTTTGGTGTCGGGACACGGTACTACCGCTTTGCCTAATGCCTATACTTTTGACGACCATAATGTAACCGTAGAAACCGATTATTACTATCGTTTGAAAATATTGGACAACGACGGAAAATTTACTTATAGCAATATATTAACTGGAAGACTAAAAGCTAATAACACTTTTACAGTTACTGATTTTTATCCAAATCCTACTTATGATCATGCACAAATAGACATTTACGTTTTGGAAGACGGAAAATTGAAAACAACCGTATATGATATATTAGGGCAAATTATGAAACAGGATGTTCAGGATATATTTAAAGGAGTAAATAAATTGAATTACAATTTTGAAACATTAGCAAAAGCAGGTTATGCGGTATCATTTGTATATGACAATAAAACCATAGTAAAAAAATTGATTAAACAATAAAAAGATATAAAAAACAACATAAAAAAACAGATTAAACAATAAAAAAATTAACAACATGAAAAAAATATATTTACTTTTCGTTTTTGCAGCTTTTTGTGGCAACATACATGCACAAAATATTGGGATGGGAACCAATATGCCTGACCAATCTGCAAAACTCGATATTACGGCAAGCGATAAAGGCTTGCTAATCCCCAGAGTAAATTTAAGTGCAACGAATAACCAGTCTCCCATTCCTATTGCCACCACACCGGCTGTTTCACTTTTAGTGTATAACAATGTTACAGCAGGCACTGCTCCAAATAATGTAACACCGGGATATTATTATTGGGACGGCACTAAGTGGGTAAAATTAGGTAGCAACGTACAAGCTAATAACGGGTTATCTATGTCGGGAGATACAGTACAATTAGGGGGTGCATTAATAAAACCGACAGTAGTGTCTGGGCTTACTGCTATCAACCAAATGAGTTTTACAGGTACAGGAGTAAATGCTTTTAATGTAGATGGTACTTCCCTTTCGGTAGATGCCACCAACCACAGAGTAGGCGTTGGAACGGCTGCACCTATAGAACAATTAGAAGTAAACGGCAACCAATACAATTCCGGTTTTATGATTGCAAATGGATTGGTTATTCAGGATATGGAAGTTAATAGAAATAATAGTTACAATGGACCTGATAATTCATATCATACACAAGAGTGTACGTCTGGTTATGTGGTAACGAATTTATCAATTTATGCTACTGGATCTTATATGGATGGTGGAGAAGAAATTATCTGTGTAAAAATTGGAGATTTAATTACTACTACACATACATGGCGAGGATTAGAAGGGCTTCCTTCAACAAAAGGGGGGGCATGTACAAGTGCAAATGCCGTCTCAAATAACACAAAAAATTATGGCATGAACAATCAATGGCACAGCGCCAGTTGTATGCAAGGAGAAAATGAGGTGATGACCGGTTTTGAGGCTTGGTCTTCATCCGAATTAGATGCCTGTTTAAAAATAAGATGTTCCAAATTAAAGACAGGATACGTATTGGCTCAAGATAATTTTACTCCAAGTGGAGTTGTAATTAATAGAGTAACTCCTATAGATAAAAAAATGCTTGGAGTTAAGTCATCACCTTCAAGTAATGGATTAGATGATGCACCACATAGTGTTTCATGTCCCTTTGGAACATTTCCCACAGCAATTGCTGTTTATGTTGGTGATAAATTTGACGATGGGTTGACTTTTTTCTGCTCTGGTATTAAAAAACTATAAATGTTGTTTGTTAAAATTAATAAAATAACCACCGCTCTGTTTCTTATTATTGCGCTCTATACCAATAGTGGGCTCTATGCCTTTACTCAAAATATTTATTTTAAAATAAATGCTGCCCCAAATGATAAGAGTGCTTATACGTTCAAATTGCTGAAATTTGAAAATGCTACTTTCGTTTTATTAGATTCGGCTTATGCAAAATCAGGGAGTGAAATCAAATTCACTGCTAATGAAACTTCGGCAAGATTATATAAAATTAGTATTCCTAACTCAGGCATTAAAGAAGTAGATTTTATCGTTTCTCCAAACGAAGAAACACTCCACATTAGTGGCACGGTGGAGGAATTTAATACCAATAGTTTTTTGTTTTCTAATTCTAATGAAAACAATTGCTTGCAGTCTGTACAAAATGCGCAACAATATTTGAAAAATGCGCAAGATAAAAATACCGAACTCATACAAGCATTAGATAGATTTGATTCGCATAAATGGCGTAAATTTAATTTGTATGATACTATTTTAAATAGTTCTATTTTTTCTTACAATCAGGCATTGGTTAATTTTTCTACTATTTATCCTGCTACTTATTGTGGCACCAATTTGATAGCTGATTTAAAATTTCCATCTCGGTTTGACACACAAGAGTGGCGGCTGCAATATGACAATGACGATGCTTTTTTGCACGATCATTTTTTTGATAATTTTAATTTCAAAGACGAAAGAATACTTCATTTTCCATACTTGTTTCCATCAATTTTTACATACTTTAAGTTCTATAATTATGGCACGGAAGAAGGGTATAAAAATTTCATTGATTTATTATTTAAAAAAGAAGCTTCGCTCAAAGTACAAGCGGCCATTTCAGATTTCTTGATACAACTTTTTGCCAGTCAAAATCAAGCAAGTTTAGTACAATATTTACTTTCTAAATCAGAAGTGTGTACCGATGACAATCCTAATTCACTATCGGGAGATATTAGCAAAGTAATGCCTGGAAATCTTGCACACAATGTAATCCTGAAAGACATCAACAACAAGAAACAATCGCTTGCAGAATTAGTAAAATCAAAAAAGATAACGGCCCTTATTTTCTATTCTCCAAGCTGCCCGCATTGTATAGATTTCTTTAAAGAATTATTCCCTATTTATTCGGCAAATAAAGATAAATTAGGCATTTACACAATTAGTACTGCTGATGAAACTGCGATAAAAGATTTTAACAAAACCAATGGATATAATTGGATAAATACCACTTACAAGCCTACCAAAGAATACAATCCATATACAGATTATGTGGTGCTTTCTACGCCAACAATTGTTTTGATAGATTCCAATATGAAAATCGTTTCTCGTTTCACCAATTTAGAAACCATTAAAGAGTTGTTGAATAAATAGAGAATTTATTTACGCATATAATAGCATTTGAGTAGTAAGTATTGAGTAGTGAAAATGTCTTTCTTTTAAAAGTGGGATTTTTACTTCGAAAACGACAGACAGTAGGTAGCATACAAAATTGGAAAGAATTGACACATTAGTATATTGCTTTGAGTTGTTGGGTAAGACTTATACTTCATAGTTAAAATTCACTTCGCAGCCTTCGCTGCAATTGGTGCAGCTGTCAATTTCTTTTATTTACTACTCTTTCACTCTAATCTTTAAGTCCATACTTCCGTGTAAAATTCTAAATACTTCTATTTCTGTTTTAGAAATAGTTTGGTAAAATATTATGTGTTTGTTTGCTAAGTAGCCAAATAAATTTAATGCTATTTCTGAATATCGTTTTTCTAATGTAGAATTTTCTGCTAATTTTTGGCAAGTATTCATTAAATAGTTGTAATATTCATCCGCTTGTTTTTCAGACCATTCATCATAAGTATATTCCCAAATTTGTGATAAATCATCTACAGCCCTACTGCTTAAATGAAATTTAGGCATTTATTTTTTTTGCTTTTAATGCTTGAAGATGTTTCTTTGCATTGAAGTCTTTGGCTATTCCGCTATCAATTCCTTCCTTAATTTCTTTCTTTAGCAGCGTGATTTTATTTTCTTCATTTTCCAATAAACGCAATCCTGCACGAATGATTTCACTTGCGTTTTTGTATCGACCCTGATTTATTTTGTCTTCTACAAATTCTTCAAAATACTCGCCTAATGATACTGATGTGTTATTTCTCATTTATTGTTTTTTTATTCAAAAGTACCAATTTTTGGTAACAATGTCAAATTTTGATAAATTAGATTATCATTTTCAAGGAAATGACTTTGCGTTCTTTGTGTAATATAAAATCATTTAAATCAAATTCAATCAACTAAATCAGCATCATACTTCATAGTTAAAATTTACTTCGCAGCCTTCGCTGCAATTGGTGCAGATGTCAATTTCTTTTCTGCCTTTCACTAATTTCACCCGGAAGTCTTTATACAAATCATTGTTCCATATTTCATTAAAAGTATGCGTTCGTAAACTTCCTAATTGATGTTGTGCATCTTTATCAAAACAACAAGGTAATACTTTGCCATCCCAAGTAATGACGCAGCTATGCCATAATTTCCAACAACTGTTTTCAAAGGTGTTTTTTATGGAATATGTTCCATTCTCATTTTTTTTATACCTGGAATATTTTTCTTGCTCTGGAATTAATTTATTACCGTTTTTATAATCATAAACTTGAGCCGTTTTTAAAATCACCTCCTCCACGCCAATTTCTTTTGCTAATGCTTTCAATTCGTCTATTTGATGTTCATTTGGCTTTACCACTAAAAATTGAAAAATAATATAAGGCGTTTTAGATTGTAATGCTTTTTTCCATTTCACCACATTTTTTGCACCTTCTATTACTTTTTCTAACTGTCCACCCACCCGATAACTTTCATACGTTTCTTGCGTGGTGCCATCAATAGAGATAATCAATCTGTCCAAACCAGATTCAATAGTTTTTTTTGCAATGTCTTCTTTTAGAAAATGTGCATTGGTAGAAGTGGCAGTATATATTTTTTTCTTTTTAGCATAAGCAACCATGTCCAAAAAATTTGGATTTAGATAAGGTTCTCCTTGGAAATAAAAAGTAAGATACACTAAATGGCTGGACAGCTCGTCTATCGTTTTTCTAAAAAACACCGGCTCCAGCATGCCGATGGGTCGTGTGAAAGAACGCAGTCCACTCGGACATTCCGGACAGCGCAAATTGCAAGAGGTAGTAGGCTCAAAAGAAATAGAAAATGGCTTTCCGAATGAAATCGGTTTTTTGAAATATTTTGTCAGATAAAATGAACTATATACCATGCACATATTCCAAATTCTGCGAATCGTTAATTTTGTAAAAAAGTTGAGTGCATTTTGTGTAGAAGCTTTCATTATGTACTGTAAAGATACAAAGTCATTTAAGGTTTATGAAAAAAAAACGGAATACCAAGGATATAAATTACTATCCATTACAAAAACCTATTTAAGTCGATATTATTTTGGGGATATGTTTTTTTAAATAACGAATTACGAAATAAAGTAGAATGACAATTACGATACTTAAAATAACGACTACTACAAATGGAATTAGGATGCTGAATATACTTCCTGCAATGGCTAACACATGTTCAATGGTAGCCACTATTGGATTTGCCATGCCGGCAGTAGTGGCAGTGGAGGTAGCGCGCGTGAGTGCGGTGCCTGCTTGGATAATGCCAGCACTACCACCGCCAACGATGATGCCTAAGCCCCATTTTATCATTGGGTCTATATCGGGTAATATGGCAGATGCCGTCAGCAACGTTCCTGCTGCTACCGATGCCGGAGTTGTGATGGTGTCTAAAACATTATCAACAAAAGGAATGTAATATCCCACTATTTCTACAATGGTGGCAGTAGCAAAACAAATAACAGCTGCAGTGCTGCCCATCCATTGAAAACCCTCTCCTAAGTGCAAATAACCTAATTTGGTGGCAATGCTTGCTGCTAATAATGGCACAAATACTCGAAACCCACTGCTGGCACTTAATCCTAATCCCATTAGCAAGCTTAATAAGACTTTATTTTCACTAAAAAAATGCAGGGTGTCCTTTGATGCAAATTGTATTAATGTTGAATCCATATTTAAAGATACCTTTTTTCTTAGTCACATCAAATTATGCACCAACTTTTACAAGACGGTGGCAGGTTATTCATTTGCTTAGTCATCGGCAGATGTTGTTATTGGTTGCTTATCACCCTAATTATCTTCTGGAGTAGGTAAGTGAAATATATAATGTGGACGGAGAATTATTTTTTTTATCAGACTATAAATAAAGCGTAGCTTTGCACAAATGGAATTCATAAAAAAGCTACTCATCATTCCTTTTGTATGGCTGATAAAGCTTTATAAATATTCTATTTCGCCCTTGCTGGGTGCTAGTAAATGTCGTTATCAGCCCTCCTGTTCTACGTATGCAATAGAGGCATTGGAAAAACATGGATTGTTTAAAGGAACCTATC
>ERZ724520.298-NODE-298-length-26988-cov-5.231240_pt1 | contig 26988 bp, 18 predicted proteins | sample MGYA00376053_ERZ724520 | MGnify/ENA primary metagenome ERZ724520 (study PRJEB28724, sample SAMN07190886) | activated sludge metagenome | isolation source: activated sludge of sewage treatment plant in Hong Hong | place: USA: Christiansburg, Virginia | collected...
GATTTATCTAAAGATAAATATTTTTCATAAAAAAAGCTCGGCAAATGCCGAGCTTTAAATTTATCTAAAAAATCTATTAGAAATTCTTGATGATAGCATCTCCAAATTCAGAGCATTTTAACAAAGTAGCCCCAGTCATTAAGCGTTCAAAATCATACGTAACCGTTTTTTGATCAATCGCTTTTTCCATTCCCTTTACAATAAGGTCTGCGGCTTCCTGCCATCCCATAAATTCCAACATCATTACTCCGGATAGAATAACAGAACTTGGATTTACTTTATCTTGATTGGCGTATTTTGGAGCCGTACCATGCGTAGCTTCAAAGATGGCCATCCCTGTCAAATAATTAATATTTGCTCCCGGTGCAATTCCAATACCACCCACTAGCGCAGCCAATGCATCTGAAATATAGTCGCCATTCAAATTCAATGTAGCTACCACATCATATTCCGCAGGGCGCAAAATAATTTGTTGTAAGAAATTATCTGCAATTGCATCTTTAATAATTAATTTACCTTCTGTTGCTGCTTTTTGCATTGCTTCTTTTGCTTCTTCCGGACCTTCATCTGCCAAAATTCTATCGTACTGATTCCATGTAAATACTTTATCGGCGTATTCACGTTCCGCTAAATTATAACCCCATTCTTTAAATTTACCTTCGGTAAATTTCATGATATTTCCTTTGTGTACTAAGGTTACAGATTTTCTGTTGTGCGCCAAAGCGTAATCAATAGCAGAGCGTATCAAACGTTCTGAGCCTTCTAAGGAAACGGGCTTAATGCCGATAGAAGAAGTTTCATAAAAACGAATCTTACTTCCTACATTCATTTCTATTTTTAGGAAATTAATTATTTTCTTACACTCGTCTGTACCTTGTAGCCATTCAACACCAGCATAAATATCTTCGGTGTTTTCGCGAAAAATAATCATGTCCACTTGTTCTGGCACTTTGAAATTAGTTGGAACACCCGTGAAATAACGCACCGGCCGAACACAAGCATATAAATCCAATAACTGGCGAAGTGCCACATTTAATGAACGAATGCCACCACCAACGGGAGTTGTCAATGGTCCTTTGATAGCAATTAAATTTTCTTCAATAATTTTTAAGGTTTCATCGGGCAGCCAAGAGCCGGTTTGTTTATAGGCTTTTTCGCCGGCTAATACTTCTTTCCAATGAATTTTTTTGGCACCGCCGTAAGCTTTTTCTACGGCAGCATCTAATACTCTTACAGATGCACGCCAAATATCGGGTCCTGTTCCATCCCCTTCAATAAATGGTATAATGGGTTCATTGGGCACATTTAAGTGACCGTCTTTCATCGAAATTTTTTCTGCTGACATATACTTTTAATTTTTTTCGGTTTTTAATCTATTGGTGATATAATTTTACTTAATATCTGCTGCAAATATAAGCAATATTTATCCCTTTAACATAAAGTTTACAGATAATGTTTTTATGTGCAAATGATTCGTCTTTTGCTTTTTATTTTTACAGCATAAAACATAAAAATCTTCTTTACCTTTGTCAATATGCAAAACCCCAACTTAGATGCTGCTGGAGAGTATTTATCCAAAACCGAAAAGGAATTGGAAAAAGTGTTGCGTCCGCAAGCATTTGAGCAGTTTTCCGGTCAGCCACAGATAATCGAAAATCTGAATATTTTTATTCAAGCAGCCAAGCAACGAGATGAAGCATTGGATCATGTATTATTGCACGGTCCTCCGGGATTGGGAAAAACAACTTTATCAAATATTATTGCCAACGAGTTAGGAGTTGAATTAAAAACTACTTCGGGTCCAGTTTTAGAGAAACCTGGTGATTTAGCTGGTTTATTAACCAATTTACAACCCAATGATGTGTTGTTTATTGATGAAATACATCGCTTAAATACAACAGTCGAAGAGTATTTGTATTCCGCTATGGAAGACTATCGGATAGATATAATGATAGACAGTGGACCGAATGCGCGCAGCATACAAATCACTTTAAATCCTTTTACATTAATTGGTGCAACTACTCGCTCTGGATTGCTGACAGCACCTTTGCGGGCACGTTTTGGCATCAATTTTCGTTTGGAATATTATACTACCGAAGTATTGAAAAAAATTATCAAACGTTCTGCAAAAATTTTGAATACAGAAATTGATGAAAAAGGGGCAGTAGAAATAGCCAACAGAAGTAGAGGAACGCCGCGTATTGCCAATGCTCTTTTGCGGCGAGTAAGAGATTTTGCTCAAATAAAAGGAAACGGTAAAATTGATTTGGAAATTTCGCGTTATGCATTGTCTGCACTTAATGTGGACGAACATGGATTAGATGAAATGGACAATAAAATATTGAGCACCATAATTGAGAAATTTAGTGGCGGCCCGGTTGGTATTACTACCATTGCCACTTCCGTAGGTGAAGAATCTGGCACCATTGAAGAAGTATATGAGCCTTTTTTAATTCAAGAAGGATATTTGAAGCGAACACCTCGTGGACGGGAGGCAACAGCAAAAGCTTATACGCATATTGGAAAAATTCCTCCTGCACAAGCAGGTACATTGTTTTAGCTTAAAGTATGCTGGTGAGAGTAGCAACATATTACAATCAGTTTGATGCAGAACTAGCAAAAATAAAACTGGAGGAGAAACAATTATTTTGTTTTATTAAAAATGAACATTTAGCACAATTGCAATTTGGTATCGCTCATTTCGAATTGATGGTAAAAGAGGAGGATAAGGATTTAGCCCAATATTATCTCGAAAATATTGCAGATAATTTAGATACATCTATGCAAGAACTAAATGAAGAATGAATAACTAAGTTGCTTTGTTAAGCGAATTATGTAAATAAGCAAATATAATATAGCTTAAAATGATAGTGCTCAATCCCAACCAGTTTAAAAAGATAATTTGAGGGACAGCAAAAATTAAAAGTAACACTCTGTATTTATTTTTTTTCCAATCAAAAGGATTCCCTTTTAAACTAAACATAGAAAATTCTGCTACCATAAAATATGCCAAAATAATTGTAATAATTATTAATGAAATAGGATGGTATAAAATAGAAATATTAAAAATTTTATAAAAATAATTAGCATACAAGCCCAAAACAAACAAGGCTCCAGATGGAGTGTTTAGCCCTATGAAATTTTCAGTTTGACGAGTGTCTAAGTTAAATTTTGCCAGTCGTAAAGAAGCAAATAAAGCATACACAAATCCAACATACGGAAGAATATTATTACAACAAAAAGCGGTATTAGAACCAATTAATTTATACAGCATCATTCCGGGCAATACACCAAAAGATACCACATCGGATAAAGAATCTAACTCACCACCCAGCTCAGAGCTAACGTGCAATGCGCGCGCAACAAATCCGTCTAAAAAATCAGCAAATAAAGAAATGCCGATAAATATGGGAACTAATGTAAAATTATCTTGTAAACAAGCAATAATGGCACAGCATCCTGAAAATAAATTTAAGAGTGTAAATGCGTTTGGAAGGTGCTTTTTCATAAATAGGATATTGCAAAATTAGTCCTTTTTTTCGGGTTTATATAGCTTATCCAAAAAATCTACCACCATGTCTTTTAGTTGCCCACTGCCCGATAATTCACTCATCATGCCATACATGGCAGCTTTGCGCTTTCCTTCGGGGTTTTCGCTGCCCGCAAAACGTTGCGTTAATGATTTAAATCGTTCTTCGCTCAACATTTTTTTGAGTTGTTTTACGGCATTTACTTGCAAATTGTTTTTTAGATGCGCCAATGTAAAACGTTTTGCTTTTAGTACCGCAGTTTTTAAATCTTCCACAAACATTTCTCCTTTTCCAACATGAATATAATTCAATAAAACATGCAAGCTTGCTGGCAATTGTTGCCGATTAATAGTCCATCCTAATTCTGCTAATTCATCCGCCACTTCATAAACATCTATAGTGTCAGAAGCAAATGCAAAAAGGGTAGCCTGTGGAGTTCCTAATATTTGTACATCCGGAATTTCTTCTCTTATTTTTTGTTGGATGAAATTTGTTTCTTCCATCGTTTCTTTTGCCATGCGTCTATATCCTTCTTCACCGATAACGTGTAAGGCTGTCCATGCTGCTACGATAGGGCCACCACCGCGCGTTCCCATAAAAGATGGCGAGCCATAAATACCACCACTCCAATCTGTTTTTACATAAAATTGCCCTTTGCGTATTTCAGGATTTCTATATAAAACCACCGACGCTCCCTTGGCGGCATAACCATATTTGTGCACATCTGCCGACATCGAAGTAACGCCGTCTATTTCAAAATCAAATTTGGGCAAATCATATCCCTCCATTTTTAAAAAAGGTAAAATAAATCCACCTACACAAGCATCTACATGCAGTAAACAACGTTGTTTTTTTGCAATAACAGCTAATTTTTCTATAGGGTCAATAGCACCTTGCGGATAAGAAGGCGCAGAGCCAACAATCAACACCACATCCGTAGAAAGTTGCTTTTGTAAATCCTCTACATCCAATTGAAAATTGCTATCTACTTTTATCAGTTTGTAATTAAACTCCATCGTGTCAGCAGCTTTGCAAAAAGCAGGATGTGCTGTTTCTGCCAATAACATCAATGGATTTTTAGTGTGCTTATTCAACTTTGCCCACTCTTTGGCAGCTTTTACTGCCATAAAAATACTTTCTGTACCGCCCGAAGTCATAGTGCCGCTTACTTGTTCGTCGCCGTGCAATAAATTAGCAGCCATTTGTACTACTTCATTTTCCATATTTTTCAAACTTGGAAAAACGGCAGGATTTAAAGCATTGGTAGCAGAAAAGGTAGCGTATGCTTCTTTGATGGTTTTATAATAAGTATCTCCAGGATAATAAACATATCCAAAAAATTTACCTTCTTTCCATTTCATGTCATCTTGAGAATAGGTTTCCCACTGTTGGCGAATTTCCTCTTCAGTTAATCCAAATGACGGTATGCTTTTACTCATATAAAGTGTATTTATAAAATGAGATAATTTATTTCGAGAAAAAATTACAAAATTTTTATGGAATTTATATCGTTTTGGTCTCTTAATAGGCAAAAGATAAGTTTATGTTAGTAAAGACATTTGGCAGTGCAGTGTATGGAGTAGATGCTACGACCATTACTGTGGAGGTAAATGTTTGTCAGGGACAACATTATTTTATGGTCGGGCTGCCCGACAGTGCGGTAAAAGAAAGCTGGAGTAGAGTAGAAAGTGCTTTGCGTGTTAATAAATACAATATGCCACGAACACGCATTATTGTCAATCTGGCACCGGCCGATATTCGCAAAGAAGGCTCTTCGTATGATTTGCCTATTGCAATAGGAATTTTGGCGGCATCAGAACAATTAAATGCGGCACAGTTAGAACATTATATTATCATGGGAGAACTTTCCTTAGATGGGAATTTACAACCGATTACTGGAGCACTTCCAATTACCATACAAGCACAACGAGACGGATTTAAAGGAATTATTTTACCCAAACAAAATGCGAGCGAGGCGGCTATTGTTGCAGGAATCAAGGTGTATGGCGTGGAGCATATTGATGAAGTAGTGGAGTTTTTATCTGGAACAAAAGAGATAGAACCAACGGTATTAAGTGCAAAAGATGATTTATTCTTACAACCAGAAAATGTCTTGTTTGATTTTGCCGATGTAAAAGGACAAGAAAGCATCAAGCGAGCATTGGAAATTGCAGCAGCAGGTGGACATAATGTTATCTTAATTGGACCACCAGGCGCAGGAAAAACTATGTTGGCAAAACGCATGCCTACCATCTTGCCACCATTATCATTAGAAGAAGCACTAGAAACTACTAAAATTCATTCTGTGGCAGGAAAATTAAAGAAAGAAGCTTCTTTGTTGTATCAACGGCCTTTTCGCTCACCCCATCACACGCTTTCCAACGCTGCGCTTGTAGGAGGAGGCAGCAATCCGCAACCTGGTGAAATATCGCTGGCGCATAATGGCGTGTTGTTTTTAGATGAATTGCCAGAATTTAAAAGAGATGTTTTGGAAGTAATGCGCCAACCGATGGAGGAACGGAAAGTGAATATTTCACGGGCAAGATTTTCTGTAGATTATCCAGCCAATTTTATGTTGGTTGCCAGTATGAATCCTTGTCCGTGTGGTTATTATAATCACCCTGAAAAAGATTGTGTTTGTGGACCTGGAATAGTGCAAAAATATTTGAATAAAATTTCGGGCCCTTTATTAGATAGAATTGATTTACATGTAGAAGTTACTCCTGTAAAATTAGAAGATTTATCTTCTAAGCAGTTGGCAGAAAAAAGCAAAGATATCCGGAAGAGAGTAATGGAAGCAAGATTTATACAGGAAGCACGATTTAAAGGACAAGAGATTCATTGCAATGCACAAATGAGTACAAAACAAACCAGAGAATCTTGTGCATTAGATGCTACATCACAACAAATTTTAAATACAGCTATGAAGCGATTAGGATTATCAGCACGCGCGTATGAACGTATAATACGTGTAGCACGAACTATCGCTGATTTAGCAAAAAGTGAGCATATACAAACCGAACACTTAGCCGAAGCGATTCAATTTAGAAGTTTAGATAGAGAGAGTTGGGCTGCTTGATTTTTAAAATAGATAATGGAAAAATAGAACAATAGAAAATATACGATATCCATACTTTTTGTATGTGTTTTGCCCGGTCATAGTTGCTCTTATAGCAACTATGATTTTTTTAATTAACATCCGTTGAGTATTTACCGTCTTTTCTTGTTTATGGGAGTTATACTTTTGTATAAAATAGACACTATGCTAAATGATTTCTTGCAGCCCGTAGATAATGAAATAATAGCTGAATATTATACTGAAAACATATATGCAAAAGAGTATATTCATTTGTTTCAACAGGTGCAAACATTAGAAGGCTATCAAGTGGCAGTTTTGGGTGTGGCGGATTATAGAGGATATATCAGCAACAAAGGAACGGAACATGCGGCAGATGAAGTTAGGAAACAACTGTATCAATACGCAGCGTTTACGAATGGTATTCAATTGTTAGATTTAGGAAATATAAAAGCAGGCGAAACCTATGTAGATACTTTAGTGGCATTAGTAGAAATTTTACATGAACTATTTAAGCAAAATGTAATTACTATTATTTTGGGTGGCGATGCAGCTTTGGCGTCGGCACAATTTAAGGCTTATGAAATTTTTGAAAATCCAATAACAGTTGCGCACGTAGCCTCTAAAGTAATTTGGGATAACAGTGATGTGGATATTTATAAAACATACCTCAAGGATTTTTTTCTGAGTAATTTTTTAGAAAAATATAATTTGGTCGCATATCAATCTTATTTTTTACAAGAAAAACAATTGTCTTTTTTAAATAACAAAAATCATGATGTGCTGAGAGTTGGAAAAATTAGAGAGCACGTATTTGAAGCAGAACCACTAATGCGAGAGGCTTCCATGGTGACTTATAATGTGAATGCCATTCGATATTCTGATGCACCTGGACAACCAGACCCTTCGCCTAATGGAATGTTTGGAGATGAAGCATGTGCCGTAGCAAGATATGCTGGATTAAGCGACCAATTGATGAGTATGGGTATTTATGATTATAACCCCAAAATGGATAGAAGTCATATTACGGCAAAACAAATAGCGCAAATGGTTTGGTATTTTATGGAAGGCGTTAGTTTGCGCCGTCAAGATTATCCTATTGTGGATGAGAATGATTTTAATACTTATTTAGTGCAGATAGATGAAGCTGAAAATGATTTTATTTTTATGAAAAGCAGAAAAAGCGACCGCTGGTGGATGAAAATATTATACGATAAAAAAGACTTGCAAAAACACAAATTAATTCCTTGCACCTATAAAGATTACCTGACAGCACTCAACAACGAAATTCCCGAACGTTGGATGCGAGAGTGGATGCGATTGTCATAAAAATAGGCAATTAGTTAATCTTAGTTAACATAGTTAAGTTCACATAAACTAAACTATCAATATATTGTCTAATCTGTGTAATCTTGCAGTATGAATAGATTTTTCACCCTTAGTATTTTAGTTTTATTTTTTTATCATTTACAAGCGCAAACATATACTGTTTCAGGGAAAATAATAGACAGCAAGGATAATACGCCATTAATTGGGGTAAATATTTTATTGATTAATGCAAAGGATACGACTCAATCAATGGGTGCTTCTACGGGTGTTGAAGGTGATTTTTTATTTAATATAGTGGATACCGGTAGATATGTTTTGAATGTTAGTTATATTAGTTATAAAACAATCGAACAACCATTAATAGTGCAGTCAACTATTACTCTTAAAGATATAAAACTGGTAGAAGACAGTAAATTACTGAAAGAAGTCATTATTGAAGAAAAGCAAATTCGTGCCCAACAAATGGGAGATACTACACAATATAATGCCTCAGCATTTAAACCCAATAAAGATGCTACTACGGAAGATTTATTAACTAAAATGCCCGGAATTACTACAGATAATGGAACGGTAAAAGTAAATGGTGAAGAAGTGAAAAAAGTATTAATAGATGGAAGACCATTTTTTGGAGATGACCCACGCACCGCTATTCAAAATTTACCAGCGAATGTAATAGATAAAATTCAAGTTTTTGATAAACTTAGCGATCAATCAACCTTTACAGGATTTGATGATGGCAATGCACAAAAAACAATAAATATTATTACAAAAAATGGAATTGGTAACTCCTCTTTCGGAAAATTTTATGCAGGGTATGGCGGACCCAATAATAGATACAACGCAGGATTGAATTATAACACTTTTAAGGGCGACAGACGATTCTCTATTTTGGCTATGAGTAACAACATCAATCAACAGAATTTTAATATGGCAGATTTGGTGGGTGCCACATCAACAGGAAGCGGAAATAGTGGAGGCGGAGGAATGCGTGGTGGCACAGGCGGATTTGGTCGGAACAGTTCTATCGGGAATTTCTTAGTTGGGCAGCAAAATGGTATCGCTACCACTTCTGCATTAGGATTGAATTACTCTGACAAATGGGGAAAGAAAAAAAAGGTGACGGTTTCCAGTTCTTATTTTTTCAACGGAACTAAAAATAATAATACAAGTGCTACCGTGAGAAACTATCTTTCTACTACTGACAGTGGTATGGTTTATAGCGAAAATAAAGAAATTACAAGTAAAAATTTTAATAATCGCCTTAATCTGCGCTTGGAGTATGCAATTGATTCTTCTAATATGCTGACTTTTACGCCAAGTTTAAACATTCAAAATTATGTAGCCAATTCATTCTTAAATGCCACCAATACAACTAAAGGAGAAAACGTAGAAAGTGCTATCAATAACAACCAATATACCAAACAATTAGGTGTCAATTTTTCAAATAATATTTTGTATCAACATAAATTCTCTAAAAAAGGAAGAACCATTTCCTTTAATTTGAATACTTCTATATATACTAAAAAATCAACCGGCTCTTTATTGTCTTATAATAATTATTCAGTAGATTCTACATGGATAAACGATTCCTTAAATCAAAAATCTAAATTAAATACTATTGGTTATACTGTCGGTGGAAATATCGTTTATACAGAACCTATAAAAAAATATGGACAAATTTCTATTAACTATACACCTTCTTTTACTAAAACAGCATCCGATAAACGTACGGATAATTTTGAGACACTTACGAATGATTATTCTTTGAATGATTCTGCATTGAGCAATAAATTCAACAATATTTATTTGACAAATAAAATAGGAATATCCTATAGATTTAATAAAAATAAGCTTAGTTGGAATATCGGATTAGATGGTCAAGATGCACTTTTGCAAAGCAATCAATTAGCACCAAAAGAATTTTCAGTGAAAAAGAATTTCTTATCTGCTTTGCCATATATGGATTTGAATTATAAATTTTCCAAAACAGAAAATTTACGTTTCTTCTATAGAACCTCTACCAATTCTCCTTCTATCTCTCAATTGCAAAACGTAATTGATAATAGTAATGCATTGATACTTAGCACCGGAAATCCGTACTTAAAACAAGCTTTCTCTCAAAATATAGGAATACGATATGGTCGTTCTAATACAGAAAAAGCAACCAATTTGTTCCTTTTTGCAAATGCACAAAACACTATGAATTATATTGCTAATGTATCCACTATTTTTACTAAAGATACTATTATTTCAGATATGGCAGTGGCTGCCGGAACACAACTCAATCAGCCGATTAATATTGACGGTTATTGGAATGTAAGAACTTTTATAACATTTGGATTTCCTATTACAAAACTTAAAAGCAACATGAATATAAATGGCGGATTTGTATATTCCAGAATACCGACACTCATTAATTCAGTGCGCAACAACGCTAATTCCTATTCATTAAACGCAGGATTTGTTTTTAGTAGTAATATCAGTTCAAAAATTGATTTCACCTTGGCGTATAATGCAAATTATTCTTTTGCAAGAAATTCTTTACAACGTCAAAATAATTCTAATTACTTTAATCACCATGCGTCTTTTAAATTCAATTACCAATTTTGGAAAGGTTTTGTGTTTAATACTTTAGTAAGCAATACGCTAAATGCTGGAGGTTCTAAATCGTACAATGCCAGCTATTGGTTGTTAAATGCTTCGCTTGCATATAAATTCTTAAAAGATGAAAGTTTAGAAATTAAATTTAGTGCAAATGATATTTTAAATCAAAATAAAAATATCACTAGAAACGTAACAGAATTATATACAGAAGATATTCAATCGACGGCCTTGCGTCGTTATTTCATGGGAACCATTACCTATACTTTAAAAAAGATTGGAGCCAGTGGCAATAAATCAACAGAGGAACGCCCAAAAGATTTTATAATGGGACCGCCTCCAGGTGGTGGAGGAATGTCCATGCCACCACCAGGAAATTAACTGTTTATTCAATCACTCGTTCCATTTTCATACTTCTGGATCCTTTTAATAAAACTATAGAATCATCAAAATTCTGCTGGCTAAACCATGCTTGAGTATCTGTCGAATTTTCAAATTTTATCACGTTATAAGCTGTTGTCGTTTTGCTAAATTCATTACCCACTAAAACAATCTTATCAAAATTAAGGCAAGTGGCTAAATCTGCTATTTTTTGATGTTCTTGTGAAGCAAATTCGCCTAATTCAAACATGTCGCCCAGGATGACTATCTTTTTTTTTATGGAAGACTTGGCAAAGCTTTCTAAAGCATGCTGCATGCTGGTTGGGTTGGCATTATAAGAATCTAAAATAATCTGACAGCCTTTTTTCTCTATCACTTGCGAACGTGCATTCGTTGGGTTGTAATTTTCTATAGCTTGTTTTATCTGTTGATTGCTTACTCCAAAATGTTTTCCAACAGCAATAGCACACATAATATTGCTATAATTATAACTTCCAAATAAAGTAGAAGAAATTTCTACATCTTCAAATTTTATTTTTAAAAAAGGTTGTTCCTTTAAAATTTTACTTCCAAAGGTATTGCCAATATTTTTCCCATACGTAATAAATGGGTTGAAATTTCTTTCGTGTAACATGTTTAATAAAACAGTATCATCGCCGTTTACAAAAACAATTCCATGATGCTGTAGCAGATAATCATACAACTCACCTTTTCCTTTTTGAACGCCTTCGATACCACCAAATCCTTCTAAGTGCGCCTTGCCACAATTCGTAATAATTCCATGTGTTGGTTCTACATAGCTGCAATATTGCTCTATTTCTTTTTGATGATTGGCGCCCATTTCAATCACCGCAATTTCAGTATCTATTGCCATGTCCAAAAGAGTCAATGGAATTCCAATATGATTGTTTAAATTTTCTTTGGTGTAGTGAGTTAGAAAAGTAGTAGCTAAAACAGCGTGCACTAATTCTTTGGTAGTCGTTTTTCCATTAGAACCGGTAATGGCTATTATGGCTTTTGGGTTTACTTGTTTTAAATGATAATTGCCCAATTGTTGCAAGGTGCTCAGGACATCATTGACCACAATGCATTTTTCATTTATTTTGAATTGCACATTATCAATTATCGAAAATGGCGCTCCTTGCTCTATTGCCTTTCCTGCAAAAGAATTTCCGTCAAAATTTTTTCCTTTTAGTGCAAAATAAATTTGTCCATTCTCTATTTTTCGAGAATCGGTCGTTACACCTTTAGAGTGTTGATAGAGTTGATATAATTTTTCTATTTCCATTGCTTAAAAATAAAAAAGTCCTGAAGATACTTCAGGACTTTTTTATGTACAGTTGTTATTTGTTATTTATATTTTCTTGATTTTTGATTGGAAGAAACTACCTTTTTAGATTCTCCAAATGCTTTACCTCCAAAGAAATTTCCATCAGGCGAGCCAACACGAACCATTGCACAACGGAATCCAATATCGTCAGAAGATTGGTCTTCGTTTAAGAATCTTCTTGTACCTGGAGACATATAATATCCTCTGTCTCTCCAAGAGCCACCTTTATAAACCCTTGCTTTATTGTTCACCAATGTAGAAACTCCGTATTGATATTCTACTTGAGAAGAAGAGTCACCGTCATTATAATCCAAAGCAAATGCTTTTCTGTAATTTCTTCTGTTGCTTAAGTCTTCGTCATCCTCTCGAACGTATTTTACTCTACCCATTGAGTCAAGACCTTCATCATAGTTCGGTTTCATAAATACATTACCACGGAAAGCATTTAAGTCATCTGCATCAGCTTCTGTCATGGGGCGATACACATCTAATGTCCATTCATTTACGTTTCCTGCCATATTAAATAATCCAAAGTCATTTGGCATATTAGCATGAACATCTGAAGTGATTTCAGCATTGTCATTTAATGCGCCTGCAACGCCCATGTAGTCACCTCGACCTCTCATAAAGTTTGCTAAGAAATTACCTTGGCTTTTGTTGTGTATTTGATAGCGGAATGTAGCGCCATCCCAAGGGTAGATACGTCTGTCTGTAATAACTTCTTCTCCTTTTAATGGGATATTTCCACGCAATCCTAAGGCAGCATATTCCCATTCTGCTTCTGTCGGAAGTCTATAATCTGGTAGTAAAATACCATCTTTTATGTTTACGTTTCTTTTTCCTGAACCGTTTGGATTTAAATCTTCTTTTTGTTTTTTAGTAGCACCTTGATACAATCCAACCGCATACGCTTCTGTATTGAAATTGTCTTCATTTTTTTGGTTGGTATTTAAATCTAAATATCCTTCTTTTACCAAAATCATTTCATTGACACGATCTGTACGCCATTTGCAATATTCATTTGCTTGAATCCAGCTTACACCAACTACTGGATAGGTATTGTATGCAGGATGAGTAAAGTAATATTTTACATACGGTTCATTGTATGCTAAGTTTCTTCTCCAGCACATAGAGTCTGGGCGAGCTGTTTTTAAATATTCAGGATGATCGGTACCAAAAACACGATCTAACCAATAGATGTACTCATTGTAATCTAAATTGGTTACTTCTGTTTCATCCATATAGAAAGAAGATACAGTTACTCTGCGTTGAACATTGTTGTTCTCATACAGTAAATCCTCCTCGGTAGCACCCATTACAAACGTTCCGCCTTCCACTAAAACTAAGTTTGGACCAGTAACTTGTTGAGAATTGGCAGTTTTTTCAAAACCACCCCATTTTCTGTCATTATAGTTCCAACCTGTTGTAGAAGAAGCGCCTCCTCCTTTGCTACCATTACAACTAACTGTAAATATACCTGCCGCTATCGTTAGGTACACGAATTTTTTCATTCTTTTGTAGGTCATTATTTCGGCTTTTAAAAAAAATATTTTCAAAGATAGAGCAAATTAATTAATCTGCAAAATATTTCGACTAACTTTATCAACGTAAAATTGGTAAAAATATTTCTATTTGACCTTGAAATTACATAAAATTCTATATTTGAAGTGTTTGTTGTGCAAGCTTTCTAATTAATAATCCAATTTCAATGAAAGAATGATAGCAGTTGTAAAGAAAATAGTGGTGTTTGTTTTATGTTTTTATGTGTTCTCCTTGCAGGCGGATGCGGATAATGCATTGTCTAAAAAAGTAACGATTCAGTGGAAAACAGAAAACGGAAAAATAGATTTTGACAATGCTATCTATTTACAAAATCTGCACTATCTTCCTGCTTTTTCTTATAGTGTCAATATGGGCAATGTTGCCTCTTTTGATGTTCAAATCGAACACCCTCAATACGAGCAAATTCCTTCAGGCATATTATCGGATGTGCAGTTACAAGATATTGCAAATGAAGAGATTATCTCTAAAAACATTGGTGTAGATCGAAAAAATTACATCGCTAATGTTACCATCTTACCGTTAATAAAAAGAAATGGACAAGTTTATGCTTTAACTTCTTTTGATTTAACTATAAAACCAATTTCAACGAATGCTTCTAATAGGATTTCGGGTGTAAATGAACGTACTTATACTGTTAATTCTGTTTTAAACTCAGGGAAATGGTATAAGTTTGGAATTTTGCAAGCCGGAATCTATAAGTTGGATTATGCCTTCTTAAAACAATTAGGAATGGCTGTGGAGGGTATAAACCCTGCGAATATTCGCATTTTCGGGCATCGCGCGGGCATGTTACCGGAGTTGGCTGGCACGGCACGTGAAGACGATATTCGAGAAATACCAATAAAAGTAATAAGTGTTTCCGCCAATCGATTTGAAAATGGAGATTATATATTGGCGTATTTCCCAGGGCCAGAAAAATGGAAATATGATGTTTCTAAACAATTTTTTGTTGCTCAAAAACATTTATACAGCGACACTAAAAATTTTTTTATAACAGCTGATAATGGCATTGGAGCAAGAATAAATACAATACCATCCTCTTCTTCCATCGAAAATAAAATAATTAATACGTACAATGATTATGGATTTATAGAAGAGGATAAAATAAATATAGCACAATCTGGAAAGCAATTTGTGGGGGATGAATTTGGTGGAGTTTCAGATAAATCCTATCGGTTAGTTTTCCGAATATGAGTGCAGCAGCATCTGCAAAATTGAACATTGCGGTTGTTGGAAAATCAGAAACGATGGGAGCTACTTTTACAGTTAGCACCGATAATGGTGGAAATAACAATACTATTTTTATCCCAAATGTACCCATAACGCAAGGCATTGTAGATGCAGGAGTGCGCACAGAACGATTAATTACATTGAATAATTTAAACAATGCTTTTACCATCCAACTGAACTTTAACCGCAACGGAGATTTTAATACCAAAGGTTGGTTAGATTTTCTTCAAATAAATACCATTTCTACCTTACGTTATAATGGACAGCCCTTATTATTTAGAAGCATATCATCTGTTGGTGCAGGGGCAATTTCAAAATTTAGCATCCAAAATATGAATACAAATGCAGAAGTTTGGGATGTTACCAATCCATTTAATGTTCAAAAAATAAACTACAATCTTTCTGGAAATATTGCTTCTTTTAATATTGCCACCGATTCTCTAAAAGAATTTGCTATTACAGAAAATACTACTGCTGTTCCAATAGCTTTTGGAAGTATTCCCAACCAAAATTTGCATGTTTTGCCTCAGCAAGATATGCTTATCATCACCCGAAGTGCATTTTTGTCGCAAGCACAAGAGATAGCACAATTTCATCGAGATAAAGAAGGCTTAAGAGTCGCTGTGGCAGAATTAAATCAAGTATTTAATGAATTTTCTTCCGGAAATAATGATATAACAGCGGTGCGAGATTTTATTAAAATGTTTTATGATAAAGCAGCAGGAAATGTTACTGAAATGCCTAAATATGTTTTGCTGCTCGGAGATGGTTCTTATAACAATAAAAACTTAGGAGATTATTTTTTACCTACTTATCAAAGTAATAAATCGTATGAATCCTTAGAAACGTATGTTTCAGATGATTATTTTGGTTTATTAGATGATAATGAAGGAGGCAATATTACCAATACCGTTACCGAATTATTAGATGTTGGTGTTGGCAGAATTCCGGCTGATGATGTATCAAAAGCACAAATTGCGCTGGATAAAATAAAAACATATTATGCAACGTCAGCCTTTGGAGATTGGCGCAATCAAGGGGTATTTATTGCAGATGATGAGGATTATAATATCCATGAAATAGATGCTGACACCGTTGCTAATCAATTCATCAGAAGTGCACCCAAAAGCATGAATATTGATAAAATATACATAGATGCATTTCAACAACAATCCGCTTCGGGAGGTGCCACTTATCCTGCAGTTAATGACGCCATTGATAGAAAACTATTTACAGGCACTTTATTTTTAAATTACGTAGGACATGGCGGGCCTAACGGTTTAGCAAAAGAAAAAATTCTTACTTTTAATGATATAAACCTATGGAACAATGCCACCAAACTGCCTCTATTTATTACGGCTACCTGTGAGTTTGCCCCTTATGATAATATAAACGAAAACACAGCCGGTGAACAAGTTTTTTTTAAACAAAATGGGGGAGCAATCGCTCTTGTAACGACTACACGGGTAGTGTATTCCAATAGAAATAGAATAATGAATGGAAATTTTATGCAACAAATGTCCAATGCATATTCTGTAGAATCTATGACTTTGGGAGATATTATTCGAGAAGCTAAAAAAATTACCAATACAGGTGATGGCAATCGAAAGTTTACTCTATTAGGAGATCCTGCCCTTCGCTTGGCATTTCCTAAATATAAAGTAGTAGCAACTACCATAAATAATACAGCCTTTTCTTCCCCACACGACACCCTTAAAGCATTATCGAAAATAACCATCGAAGGAGAGGTATTGGATAATGGCAATGCATTGATGACTACTTTTAATGGAACGGCATCTGTTTCTATTTATGATAAAATAAAAACTATCAATACACTAATTAACGACCCTGCATCCCCATCCAATCCGGATGGAAGCGTGGCGTTTAGTTTTGAATTGCAAAAAAATATAATTTATAAAGGAAAATCAAAAGTTACGAACGGAAAATTTAAAGTTACCTTTTTAGTACCCAAAGATATAGACTACAATTTTGGAAATGGAAAAATAAGTATGTATGCCAGCGCTGATAATACTGATGCCGCAGGCAATACAACAGATATAATAATTGGAGGTGCAAAGGATACATTATTGACAGATAATAAAGGACCGAATGTGGATGTTTTTTTAAACGATGATAAATTTGTGTTTGGAGGCATTACGGATGAGTCACCAAGATTATTTTGTAGATTATATGACGAGAATGGGATAAATACCTCTGGCAATGGCGTAGGACATGATATTACAGCTATTCTTGATAAAGACACTAAGAACATATATAATTTAAATGATTTTTATGAAACAACAGTAGATGATATTTCAAGAGGAATTGTAAATTATCCCATTTCCAAACTAGCCAAAGGCAGGCATACTTTAGAAATAAAAGCATGGGATGTGCTGAATAATTCAGGAGTAGGATATACAGAATTTATCGTCGAACAAAAAGCAAACTTAGCTTTGTCGCATGTTTTAAATTACCCAAATCCATTTACCACCCATACGAGGTTTATGTTTGAACACAACAAACCGGGCGTTCCATTGGATTTGAAAATAGAAATTTTTTCCGTTTCAGGCAAAGTCGTAAAAACCATTTTGAAAAATATTAACACCCCCGGCTACCGTGTGGATGATATTACTTGGGATGGATTAGATGATTATGGTGATAAAATTGGAAAGGGTGTGTATATTTACAGAGTAACACTAAAAGAGGAGGACGGTAAAAAAATAAGTCAATATCAAAAATTAGTGATACTAAATTAGAAAATTTCAAATAAATTTACCATTTTAACGTTTTGAAATTCTAATAAAAAAAGAAAGTGACAAATTATTTTAAGATAAATTAAAAAATCAGATAGATGACCTACTTTTACATGAAGTTAAATAACTAAAATTTTTACATGAGAGTTACCTTGAGATTCATTGCTTTATTTTCTACTATCTTGTTGCATGGCATGTACACATCTTCTTTTGCTCAAAGTTTTGGCAAGGGAGGAATAAATACGGTCAATAGCGCTGTTCCTTTTTTGCGCATCATTCCGGATGCTAGAGGAGGAGCAATGGGTGATGTAGGTATTGCTACTTCAGTAGATCCGAATGCTTCTTTTTATAATGCCTCTAAATTGGCTTTTTCCCCTAAGAAATTCGGATTATCCTTGTCTTATGCACCTTGGTTGCGTGCATTAGGTATTACCGATATTTACATGACACATTTTACCGCTTTTTATAAGCCTACTAAAAATGATGTTGTACATACTTCGCTTAAATTTTTCAGTTTAGGGGATATTGATTTTACGGATGCAGCTGGAAATCCTATAGGAAGCGGCCATCCTAGAGAGTTGTCTTACGATGTAGGATATTCGAGAAAATTTGGTAAACACTTTGCATTGGGTGTAGCCTTCAGGTATATTTATTCAAACTTGGCTTCTGGGCAAAATATTGGAAGTGAACCTATCAAGGCTGGTCATGCATTTGGTGCCGATTTATCTGGTACTTATAATTTAGATATGAAAGTGGGAAAAAAAGAAATGAAAGCCAATTTTATGACAGGGTTTGCGGTAACTAATATGGGTACAAAAATTTCTTATGTTTCCAATGCCCGCGAAAAAGATTATATTCCTTCTAATTTTGGATTAGGTATTGGATTTCGCTTAGAACCTAACAAATACCATGAATGGGGAATTTATGCAGATTTCAATAAATTATTAGTTCCCACGCCAAAACCTGGAATAGATACTGCCACTGGAGTACCTTATTATAAAGAGCAAAATTCTTTCAAATCTATGTTTACCTCACTAGGTGATGCACCAGGAGGATTTAAAGAAGAAATGAGAGAATGGACAATGGGAATAGGAACGGAATATTGGTATGACCACATATTTGCAGCTCGGGTAGGATATTTCTTAGAAGCAAAAGACAAAGGTAATAGACGATTTGTTTCTACAGGAGTAGGGGTAAAATATAGCGTATTTGGATTGGACTTTTCTTATTTGATTCCAACAGGTGGCGCTAGAAATCCATTGGATAATACGTTCCGATTTACGTTGAAATTTGATTTTGCCAAATTAGGTGGAAATAAAGTTGAAACAGAAGGTAATGATACCAACCCTAAAACGGATGAAGTGGATAAATCCACCCGTAAACGTTTAAAAGGGAAAAAATAAAGTATAACTAAAAATAAACTATAAAAAATGGAATCATAGCAATATCGATTCCATTTTTTTTAAGTTCTAAGCAATAGATTTTCTTAATACATAGTCATTCAACCAAAATTTCCCATAAGCAATATCTGTTTTCTCCAGTAGTTCAAACCCCATTTTTTTATAAAAATACATTGCTGGATTTTTGCGATTTACATTCAACTCTACATAAAGCAATTTATTTTTTTTTGCAATTTTTTCTACTTCTCCCATCAATTTTTTTCCAATTCCACTTTTTTGGATTTTTGGTTTTACATATAATTTTGAAATATAAAGTGTTTGGTCTTCCCTTATAAAATAACTGATAAATCCTAAGGTTTGATTATCATCATTATACAAAAGAAAAGTATGTCCCTCTTGCATTTGTTGTAAAATAGCGGCAGCAGAATACATACGTTCATACATGAAATCAATTTGTTCTTGTGAAATAATAGGAGCGTAGGTGTGTTGCCAAGTTGCCTCCGATATTTCTATAATCTTTGGGATATCCTTTACAAATGCAATGCTGATTTTCATGAAACAAAAATACAAGCATTTCTTGTTTTTACTTCCTATTTTTATTGAAAGCCAAAGGAATTCGTATTATGTGCTTAATTAAAGTAGAAATTAACTTGTCATTTCTTTCAATTCTTTTGCGGCATCTTCTAAAGAAACTTTGGGGTTGTAGCCAAAATCTCGTTTGGCTTTGTCTATATCGCCGGCAATGTCATAATCGAATTTTCCGGCAGCGTGTATAGTTGGGTGTAGGTAATTAAATTTCCCTAAAATAGTATCAAACAACTCAAATCCTCTACAGAGAATTTTTGGAATATAAAAAGGTTTGTAGTGAACATTCAATGCATTTGCAATAGCAGTATAAATCATATCCACGTTTGGATGTGGTTGGTCGTTGCCAATCCAATACCAATTTCCAAAAGTTGTTGTATTGTTTTCTACAGCAAAAAATGCGTCGATGATATTGTCGGTATGTGAAATGCTGCGTAGATTTTTGCCATTGCCAAAAACAATTTGCCGAGGCCAATGAAACATATTTACAAAAGTCAGCTGGCGTGCTGGAGCAAATGGACCGAAGAACCAAAAACCTCGCAAAGAAGTGCCATCAATTTTTCCTTCTTTAGTTTTATCCAAGATATACTTTTCTGCCAAGTATTTGCTTTTGCCATAATTTTTATAAGGCGTGGCAACAGTATGTTCGTCAAAAACAGGCATTGTTTTCGTGCCGTGTCCGCAAGTAGAATCGGTGGACATAAAAACTATTCTGCGAATGTCATTTTCAATACAAGCATCTACTAAGTTTTTTGTTCCTAATTCATTTACTTTATATAAAATATCAATGTGTTTGGGATAAATTGCACCTGCTAAATGAAATACCGTATTCACGCCTTTGATAGCTTCTGAAACTTGTTTTTTGTTGGTGATATCTGCATAGACAATTTCATAATTTTCGGGTAGATTTAAAAGTCCTTTAAATCGTGGCTCTAACATCAAACGCACTTTTCGATTACTTTGATGGTGTCCGAATCTATCGCCATTGATTAGAATGTCAATCATGCGATTGCCGAGCCAGCCCGGAACGCCGGTGATTAGTAAAGTGCCGTTATGTTGGGTATTGGCAGCAACTGGTTTGTCGGTATGATTAATGGATAAATGTGTTCTTTTTCCTAATAAATGAACGCCAATTATTTTCTTCTCTACTTCTTTTATGGCTGTTTTCAATACTTCATCTGCTGGTAGTACTTTGTAGCCTAATGCTGTTTGTGCTTTACTGCAATCGTACCAAGAGTAGCTGCCAACAACTGCCTTGGCGTATTCGGGACTGATTGGAAATTCTTTTCCTAGTAATTTAAAAAACTTTGTAAAAATCCATGCGGCAATTACGATGATGCTTTTCGGCATATTTAGTATCGGCATATCCTGTTTGCTGTTGGCGCAAAGTATTTTATAAAATTGTTTGAACGTAATATTATCTCCAGATAAAATATATTTTTCTCCAAACGTTCCTTTTTCATACGCTGCTACATGACCGTTGGCAACTTCTTCTACTGCTGCAATAGAAATACCTCCATCGAAATAAACCGGCGTTCCTTTTTCTAAAAAATCTTTAATGACTTTGTGTGGAGGTGTCAGTTTGGCATCATTGGCGCCTACTACCCAAGATGGATATACGCGTCTGACATCGTATTGATGTTGTTGTACAAAATTTTCTACATATTGTTCTGCCAGCATTTTTCCTTTTACATAAGGGCTTTCTGGAAATGCATTTATATTTTTTTCTGTTAATAAAGTATTGGAGTTAGCACTTCTGCCAATAACGACAACAGAGCTGGTGTAGATAACCGTCTTTACTTGATTTTCGTGGCAAGTATTTAAGATTATTTGTGTGAGTTTATCGGTGTTTTCCAATACACGCGCAGCATTTGCCATAGAAGTGGTATTCTCTGCGGCTAAATGAAATAATACATCTGCATCTTTTATAATAGCGGAATAGGAATCTGTTTCAAATAAATTGCATGGAAATATTTTTGCACCTGCTTCTTGCAGTTCTACAATATTAGTATTGACGCTGCGCACTAAGAGATGTACATCGTATTTTTTATTTAAAAGGAGCTTAGCCACATGAAATCCGATGTGTCCTGCTGCTCCGGTGACTATGGCTTTTTGCATAAACGATTGCAAAGATAATGAAACAGATAGGAAAATTAAAACTACATTTGAAGTGATTTGTATGGTGTGTTAATTTCTTTCTTAATCACTAATAATTAATAAGAATTTTTATCTTTGACTAAATAATTATGGCAACAGGAGATTCACCTAAAATTACTACCTATTATAAACAATTTGATGGCGCAAGGGGCTTGTTAGCTTTTTCCATTTTTCTTTTGCATTTGCATTTTACGTATATCAAAGTACCCAGTACGTTAGCTAATTTTACCTTACATAGTTTTTTTGTAGCCTCTGCATTTCTTATTACCAGTATTTTACTGAAAGACAAAGAGAAAACAAATAGTTTTAGCTATTTCTATAAGCAATTTTACATCAAACGAATACTGCGTATATTTCCAGTATATTTTGGATATATTTTTAGTCTAATTGTTTTTGCTCTTTTATTTAAAAAAATATTCCATCACGATTTTTTAGGCGTTTTAACAGAGATGAAACATTATGGACTCCTTATGTTTTCTTTCACATATAATTTTAGAGATTTATTTTCCATTTTTGTTTCTGATGATACACATATAGCTTCTAATATGTTTCCGCATCTTTGGTCTATTTCATTAGAAGAACAATTTTATTTTGTTATTCCTTTTTTAATATTTTTTCTTTCTAAGGAAACCTTAAAAAAAGTTTGTTTTGCTGTAATTTTAATATTCCCCATTATCCGTATAGCAGGCTATTTTTTTTTACACGCTCAAACGGATAATTATTTATTAATTGGTTTTGCTATGATTCGGAATAGTATTTTCCAATTTGATTCCTTTTTTTATGGTATTCTCATTGCTTTATATCCTAAAATTGAATTGAAGAAAATCCGTTATTTATTTTATGGAACAGTAGCTGTGTTGATTATTCAAGAAGTAATCAACCTCTATGCCATACAACGAACTTTTGATATTCCTTATTATGAAATGATAGCCCGATATGATATATATGCTCGATGTGGTGCAGCCATGTATATAGATATTTTATTAAATACAGGATGTTTTGCTTTTCTGTATTTGGTTTTTTATACTAAAAATGAATTCCCTTTATTGTTAGAGCGTCACTTAGTGGAATATGGTAAATTTTCGTTTGGTTCTTATGTTTATCAATATATTTTTATATACTTAACATATCTTTTATTGTATGAAAATTTAAAGCCGATATTGCCCTTGTTTTTTACAGAATTAATATGCACGTTGTTTTGTTTAGTAGCAATTATTCAGTTTTCTAAGTTCAGTTATTATAAATATGAATTGTACTTTATCAATTTAAAAGATAAATTTATAAAACGCCTTAATAAGAACTAAAGGAGTGCGTGTTTTATATTTTGTCCCCTCAAAATAAATAAAATTCATTCTACACACAATTGTACATTTACAAATTGCACAAGCCGATACACAAGCCAAGCTTGCAAAAGAACCAAATAAACGAAACGATTCTTGAAAATGAAAATATAAAAATGCTAAATTTATCCTACCCGTCATATCACAACAATGACCATTTTAATAGCGAAAAATCGTATCTTGACCGATAAAAATTGAATTAAAATAAATGGCAGAGAAAGAAGCTAAAGCAAGAATAAAGATTAATAAACTTCTTGAGGAATCAGGGTGGAGCTTCTTTGACACGGACAAAGGTAAAGCGACTATTAAATTGGAATCTTCCATCAAAATGGACGATTTGGGTGAAGATTTTGAACAATCAAAAAATGGGTTTATTGACTTTCTACTCATTGATGAAAACCAAAAACCAATACTTGTTTTAGAAGCAAAGAAAGAAAGTTTGAATCCACTTGTTGGAAAAGAACAAGCAAGAAATTACGCTAAATCACAAAAGGTTAAATTCATTATTCTTTCCAACGGAACGCTTCACTATTTATGGAATATCGAAACAGGAAATCCTGAACCAATTCAAGTATTTCCGACATTAGAATCCATCAAACAGTATTATCAATTTAATCCAGAGCCAAGCAAATTAGTTAGTGAAGTTGTAAATGACGACTATGTTGTTTTAACGCAACTTCCTAACTACAAACAAATACCCGAGTTTAAAGACGAACAGAAAAAGAAAGATTTAATCTTCAATTTAAAACTTCGTTTTCTTCGCTATTATCAAGTGGAGGCAATCAAAGCCGTTCAGAAAGCAGTAAGCGAAGGCAAAAAACGTTTCTTATTGGAAATGGCAACAGGCACAGGAAAAACCTTGACTGCTGCTGCATTAATCAAACTCTTTTATAGAACTGGAAACGCAAGACGCATTTTATTTTTGGTTGACCGTTTGGAATTGGAAGAACAAGCAAGAAAAGATTTTACCAACTATTTAAAAAACGACATTACAACGGTTGTTTACAAAGAGAAGAAAAATGATTGGCGTAAAGCGGACATTGTTGTTACCACCATTCAATCGTTGATGGTAAACAACAAATACAAAACACTTTTTTCTCCGACCGATTTTGATTTAATTATTTCTGATGAATCGCACAGACTTTTAGGTGGTGGAAACAGCAGAGCATTGTTTGAATATTTCTTGGGTTACAAATTGGGTTTAACCGCCACACCTAAAGACTATTTAAAACATTTAGACACCGATAACATTGACGACCCAAGAGAATTGGAAAGAAGAATGTTGTTGGACACTTACACAACCTTCGGTTGTGAGAGTGGCATTCCAACTTATCGTTACACGCTTGTGGACGGTGCTAAAGATGGATATTTGCGACAGCCAATTGTTGTTGATGCAAGAACCGATGTAACTACAAAACTTTTATCAGAGCAAGGTTACGGCATTATGGTAACGGTTGCCAGCACCGAACAAGAAGATATTTTGGAAGAAGTTAATTACAAGCAAAACCATTTTGAACGGAAATTTTTTAGTGATGAAACCAATCGTGTGTTTTGCAAAACCTTTATTGATAACGGACTGAAAGACCCAATAACCGGAGAGTTTGGAAAGGGTTTGGTTTTTGCTGTTTCACAAAATCACGCTGCAAAATTGGCTCAACTGCTCAATGAATATGCACACCAAATATTCCCTGGCAAATATCAAAGCGACTTTGCCGTTCAGGTAACTTCCAATGTGCAGAACAGTCAGCAAATGACTGTTGATTTTAGCAACGACAAATTATTAAGCTTTAGCCATTTTGCAAAAGACAATGAAATATTAGAATCCTACAAAACTAGTAAAGCAAGAGTTTGTGTAACCGTTGGAATGATGACCACAGGTTGGGATTGCCCCAATATTTTGAACCTTGGTTTGATGCGACCGATTTTTTCGCCAACGGAATTTATCCAGATAAAAGGACGAGGAACTCGTATTCACAAATTTGAACACAAATTCAAAAACGACCTTGGCGAAGAAGAAACTATTTCTATTGATAAAACAGCGTTTAAACTTTTTGACTTCTTTGCAACTTGCGAATACTTTGAAGAAAAATATCAGTACGACCAAATTTTAAAACTGCCTGTAAACTTCGATAAGGGCGATGATATGCCAGTGGTTGACGACAACACCATCAAACCAAAGCGTGATGGTTACGAGTACAAAGAAGACGACAGAATACATTCTTTTCACGAACAACAAGTTGATTTTTCAGGAATGAAAGTGGACAGAATGTTTTTTCAGCAGTTTGAAGAAAAAGTAACAACCGATGATGAAATAAAACTATTGATGGAGGCTGGTGATGTGGAAGTAGCCACAGCAAGAGCTAAAGAAAAATACGATAACAAACCCGAAGAATATTTTGACTTAGAAAAATTACGCAAGTCCTTAAAAATTGACCGAAAAATTGGTTGGCGTGAATTGTTGGAACTTATTTATTTCGGAAACCAAATAAAGAGCAGAGATGATTTATTGAGTGATGAATTTGAGAAGTTCATCAGCACCAACAATGTTTCAAACATTAACGATTTGCAAGGCTTACGTTATTTCTTTTATGCCTACATCACCGACCCAAGTGTACGAGAGATTATAGACCAACAAGATTTTACAGAACTCTACCACAACCCAAGTTTTAATGTAGAGGATTTTAACCGTGTAGATGATGAAATGAAAAGCAAACTGCCTTACTACATTAAAACTTACGTTCCTTTAAATAAATTTTTATCTGCCTAATGAATAATAAAAAAAGGAACCCAAAGGGTTCAAATATTTATAGCAAAATTACCATGGAATCATATACGACCCCATCGGGGTCGAACAATTTAATTATTAATCAATTCTATAAACATTCAATCCTTTCGGGATTTATTAAATGGAAATAATATGCCAGGAACATTTTCACAAATTTATATTCAAGTAGTATTTGCAGTTAAAGGCAGAGACAGTTTAATTCATTCTTCTTGGGAAGAAGAGTTGTATAAATACATTACAGGGATAGTAAGGAATAAGGAACAAAAAATGCTTGCAATTAATGGTATGTCTGACCATATCCATTTTCTTATTGGCATGAAACCGTCTTGTTGTTTATCAGATTTAGTAAGGGAAATAAAAAAGTCATCAAATGATTTTATCAAAGAGAAGAAATTTAGCAAATTCAAATTTCAATGGCAAGAAGGATATGGGGCTTTCTCCTATAGCCATTCTGCTTTAGATAATGTAATTGCTTATATAGCCAATCAAAAAGAACATCACAAAAAGCAATCATTCAAAGAGGAATACAAAGAGTTTTTAAACAAATTTCAGATTGAACACAAGGATGAATATTTATTTGAATGGATTGAATAATTCGACCAAGAAGTGGTCAAATGTTTATAAAATCAAATGTTTGGCAATAGAATACGACCCCGATGGGGTCGAACATTAACAAAATAATTAATGTTATAAACATTAAATCCCTTTGGGAGTAACATAATAATTAAATCAATCAATCAATTATGAATCCGAAGGAATTCAACGTTTATAGAAAATAATGACAGAATAGAATACGACCCCGATGGGGTCGAACATTAACAAAATAATTAATGCTATAAATATTAAATCCCTTTGGGAGTAACATAATAATTAAATCAATCAATTATGAATCCGAAGGAATTCAACGTTTATAGAAAATAATGACAGA
>ERZ724520.300-NODE-300-length-26942-cov-5.809164_pt1 | contig 26942 bp, 26 predicted proteins | sample MGYA00376053_ERZ724520 | MGnify/ENA primary metagenome ERZ724520 (study PRJEB28724, sample SAMN07190886) | activated sludge metagenome | isolation source: activated sludge of sewage treatment plant in Hong Hong | place: USA: Christiansburg, Virginia | collected...
TGGACTAAACATCTAATTAATCTAATTTTTTTTTTTTTTTTTATAACTTTAAAACTATACCATTTTTTAAAATTATTTTCCCCTTTATTTTAGGAATTGTTTACGTAATTCAATTTGGCATCATTAAATTTTTACCAATACTATTTGCCTTAAGTGTTACATTGCTTGTAATTACTTTTATATATAGGAAAAGCAAACCCAACAAAAATAAAATTCAAAAAATAATTTTTATAGGATTGGTAAATTGTGTCCTGTTTTTATTTGCTCATGTTTCTTTCTATTTATACAATGAAAAAAATTACACAAACCACTTTACACATTTTATTGATAGCAAAAGCCAAAAATGTATACTTCAAATAACAGATATACCTTCACATACAAATGATGGTTTAAAAATTAATGCAGATGTGGCGTTTGTTGAAAGCGATTCTAAATGGTTAAACGTAAAAGGAAAAACAATCATTTATATTAAAAAAGATGATTCTCTAAATTTCGAAGTTGGCAATTTTTTATATATTAATACAAAATGGAGTTATTTAAACGATCCAAAAAATCCTTACGAATTCGATTATAAAACGTATTTAGAAAGAAAAAACATTTTTGCAATTACATATACAAACGCTTCGGCGGTTTCAAAGCTTCATCCACTTACATTTTCATCAGGATTGTTTATTGGAGAAAACATAAAAGCAACTATTGTAAATACTTTAAGAAATAGTTCGCTAACTGAAGAAGCGTTTTCTATTTGCTCAGCATTACTTGTTGGCTACGACGATGAAATAGATAAAAACATACTAAGCAGTTTTTCTCATTCTGGAACATTACATATACTTTCTGTTTCAGGCATGCACACAGGGGTAATATATGGAATTATACTTTTTTTGTTTTCATTATTTGATAAACACGATAAACGTAAAAAACTAAAATGCATTGTTTTAGTAAGCATACTTGTAGCTTTTACAATTATAACGGGCTTTTCGCCATCAGTATTACGCGCGAGTTTAATGTTAAGTTTAATAATAATTGGCAAAACCTTTCAAAAGCAAAGTAATAGTTACAACACCCTTTTGGTTTCTGCCTTTATTTTATTGCTTGTAAACCCTTTATTGATTTTAGATGTTGGCTTTTTACTAAGCTATTTTGCTGTGTTTGGCATCATGTACCTTTACCCTATCTTAAGCAATACAATTTATATTGAAAACAAACTTTTAAAATGGTTTTGGGACAGCACAATCATTTCGGTATCAGCAACCATATTTACATTACCAATTTCATTATATTTTTTTCATCAATTTCCAACTTGGTTTATTTTTTCAAACCTTATAATAATACCTATAAGCATAGTAATTATGTTTTGTGCGCTTCTTATTGTTGCATTTAGTAAAGTAGTTGTAATTAAATCATTACTAGTTAAATTAACTAATACATTAGTATGGCTCATTATTTCAACCTCTAATTTAACTGATAATCCTAACTATGGTTATATTGACTACATCTGTTTTAATAAAATTGATTTTTTGTTCTTAACTATATGTATTATACTTCTACTGCTTTATATAAAACATAAACGCTTCAAACTAGTTGTTGCTTTTATGCTAAACCTTTTGTTGTGGACTTCATTTACAATTTATGAAAATGCAAAACAAATTAAACAATCAGAACTCATTGTATTTAATATTAAGCAAAAAACGTTCTATGCGCTCCGTAAAGGCAATCTTTTATATTGTAATAAAACATCTTTAACAACTAATGAATTTGAAAGGATAGTAAAACCTTATATTGTAAATTATAGAAATTTAAAAATTATTAATACCTCAAATAATTACATTGCTTCAAATAGTACCAGGTTTTTAAACATAACTCAATCTGATGTTTCCAGTATACCAAGCACTACAAATTATATTTTAATAAGTAACAATTCTACAGTCAAAATGAATACCTTTGAAAAAAGTAAACCTTTAATTATTGCTGATTATAGCAATAATTATAAAACATTAATAAAACTCAAAAACTTGTGCAAAATACACCATCTCACTTTACACAATACTAAGGAAGAAGGTGCATTAGTTTTAAATTTAAATTAAGAACATGAAGCTAAGAATAGGAGATACCGTAAGTTTTTTAAATGAAGTAGGACAAGGAACCATTACACGCTTTAAAGATAAAGAAACCGTTTTCGTTGAAATGAAAGACGGTTTTGAAATTCCATACCCTATTAAAAAATTAGTACCAGTACATACTGAATTAATTTTAAATCCTGAGGTAGAGAACATTGACATGGTTGTTGAGAATGTTCTTTCAGATTCTATTTACTTTGTTATTGAACCAGACCACGATATGCCAATGCTGGCCAATGAATACAAATTCTATCTCTTTAACTCTTCTTCTTATAACCTTTCATACACCTACTCTGTTAAAGACGACGAATATTTTCAAACACTAAAACACGGTGAACTTGGCGCTTACCAAAAAATATTTTTACGTCAAGTAAAAAAGAACTTTTTTAAAGATTATGTGTTTCATAAAATAGAATGCTTGTTTTATAAAAACATGCATTATAAAACACAATCACCTCTATACGAAGTTTTACACATAAACGAAAAAACGCTACATCAATCAAACTTATTAAAACACGACGAATTTAATTTTTCGGTTTATGCATTTATACTAAAAGACAACTTTACAGAAATACAAAAAGTAGAGCAAAATTTAAACGTACACGATATCTCTAAATTAAAATCTATTAAAGAATTTAAACAGCCTCAAAAAAAATCAGTAGCAAAACAACGAATAAAAGATTTAACTAAAGAAATTGATTTGCATATTGAAGAACTTATGGATTCCTTTAGTAGTTTAACCAATGGAGAAATATTAGCTATACAAACCGAACGTTTTGAAAAAGAGCTACAATACGCATTAAACAATGGTATTAAAAAACTGATTGTAATACATGGTGTTGGTAATGGCAAATTAAAATCTGAAATTATTTCTATTTTAAAATCAGTAGAGGATGTTACATTTTATGATGCCTCTTATAAAAATTATGGTTATGGCGCTACCGAAATTCTTATTCACTAGCATTTAGTAATTCCTTTTACGCTGAATTTGATTATGTGTAGTGCAAGATGCTGAATCAAGTTCATTATGGCCTAATGCAAAAAAAGCCGTTTTGAAAAATTCAAAACGGCTTTTTTTAATTCTAAACTCTAATTAGTGTTTAGCTAAATAATCAGCCACTCCTTTATGGTCAGCATTCATGCCTTCTTTTCCTTTGCTCCAGTTTGCTGGACAAACTTCGCCATTTTCTTCATTAAATTGTAAAGCATCTAATACACGAATTGCTTCATCAACATTACGTCCTAAAGGTAAATCGTTAATTAATTGGTGACGAACCACTCCAGCTTTATCAATTAAAAATAAACCACGGAATGCAATCATTGGTCCAGTTGCAATTAAATCGCCATTATCATTTACATCATAATCGCCAAATAATGTATCATAATTTAAAGAAATAGTTTTTGTTGTATCAGCAACAATTGGGTAAGTAATGCCTTTAATTCCACCCATTTTCTTTTCAACTTGTAACCAACCCCAGTGGCTTTGTTCTGTATCTGTGCTACATGCAACTACTGCACAACCACGACTTTCGAAATCAGCTAATCTTTCTTGAAAAGCGTGTAACTCTGTAGGACAAACAAATGTAAAATCTTTTGGATAAAAGAAAAATATAACGTGCTTTTTACCTACGTATTGATCTAATGAGAAATTTTCAACGATTTCTACTCCGTTTAAAACTGCTGCTGCAGTAAATGATGGTGCTTTTTTTCCTACTAATGCCATTTTATTTATTATTTTAATGATTTATAAATTTAACTATACAAAATTATCATTTACTTTGCTTAAACCATTTAAAATCTAAATTGTTTACTAAAAAATTAATAACAAATTAACCTTTTAATTATAAAATTATGTCATTACAAATTGGACAAGCAGCACCAGACTTCAAATTATTTAACACTAACAAAAAAGAAATTTCTTTATCTGACTACAAAGGGAAAAACGTAGTTATATTATTTTTTCCTTTAGCCTTTACTGGTGTATGTACAGCAGAACTTTGCAGCATTAGAGATAATTATAACATCTACACTTCGTTAAATGCTGAAGTAGTAGGTATTTCTATTGACTCCTTATTTACTTTAGAAAAGTTTAAAGCAGAACAAAACTATAACTTCGACTTGTTGTCAGATTTTAATAAAACTGCTTCAAAAGATTATCAAACAATATATGATACGTTTGCATTTGGAATGTTAGGCGTTTCTAAACGTTCAGCATTTGTTGTAGATAAAAATGGGGTTTTACAATATGCAGAAGTATTAGAAGACGCTGGCAAACAACCTAATTTTGACGCTATTAAAGAATGTTTAGCTAAAATATAATACTACTAACATAGCTTAGATTAGTTAACATGCTAAAATCATATTTTGATAAATTACTAATTGAGGCGGGTTGCGATGAGGCAGGCAGGGGCTGTTTAGCAGGTCCTGTTTATGCTGCATCTGTTATATTGCCAAAAAATTATAAAAACAAATGGCTTGATGATAGCAAAAAATTATCAGATAAGGATAGGTATGAACTTCGACCAGAAATTGAACAAAAGGCAATTACATGGGCAATTGGCGTTGTAGATAATGTAGAAATAGATGAGATAAATGTTTTAAAGGCCTCGTTTTTAGCAATGCATAGAGCAATTGATAAGCTTAAACAAAAGCCCGAACTGCTTTTAATTGATGGAAACAGATTTACTCCCTACAAAAAAATTCCTCATCAATGCATTATAAAAGGAGATTCAAAATACTTAAATATTGCCGCTGCAAGTATTTTAGCCAAAACTTACAGAGATGATTATATGAAGGAACAAGCCCTTGTCTATCCACAATATAGCTGGGAACAAAACATGGCATACCCTACAAAAAAACACCGCGAAGCAATTAAACAATTTGGCACAACACCTTTACACCGCCTCACTTTTCAATTATTACCAAGGCAATTGGAGTTAGATTTAAAATAAAAAGCAATGACAAGATTAGAGTTAATTACCAAAAAACTAGGAAGTAATGTTTCAAATATAAACATATCAAATCCCAATGTTTCTAATTCTACAGTAGGATGGCAAATTGAGCATGCTCTAATTACAATTAACCTCATTCTTGACGCATTAAAAAATTCAGATCCAAATACCTATAAGAAAAAGTTTAATTTAAATAGAGCTATTATTTTTACTCTAAATAAAATTCCAAGAGGCAGAGCTAAAGCGCCTAAGGTTGTTCAGCCTACAAACACAATTACGAAAGAATCAATTGAAAAACAACTATCAATCGCTTTTCAAAATTTTATAGATATTAAAAACCTTGATAAAAATTGCAACTTTCAACATCCTTATTTTAAATTGTTAAATGTAAAGCAAACAATAAAGTTTTTAGAAATTCACACAAATCACCATTTACAAATTGTAAATGATATTGTTAAAGGCAATAAATAAGAAGCTTAACTAATCTTTAATCCACATAAAAACATCTCCATTATCGCGGTAATGTTCAAAATCTTTAGTGGTTGTAATTGCAATAAAATCTATTAGCGGTAATAATCCAAAAATCCCACCCAAAGAACCAATGTAAACAACTGGCACATGTGGTTTAGTTCCTAAATAAATACGGTGTAATCCTACAATGCCAAAGGGGAAAGGAAAAGCTAAAACAGCAGCTGTAATTCTCTTATTTAATCTTTGTTTCTTTTTAAATAATTTAAGTATAGGATTTGGCTTGTTATCATCAACTACAATTTGCTCACTTGAAACAATCGCATTTGAGCTGTCGATTAAATAAATAGTTGCTGTTATATCTTTTGCGGAAGCAATAAAACACAAATGAAAAAACATATATACAAATAAATATTTCAATAGCTTACTCTGTTTTTAAAAGTTTAATATCGGCAATTAATTTATTTACTGCTACATTATCTGTTCCGTCATAAAAGCCACGTATGCGCTTTTTAGCATCAATTAAAACAAATAATTCGCTATGTAAAAATCCTTCAGCAGATCCATCATCTTCTAAAGCATTTACCAAATAACTATAACGAGCCATATCATATATCTCCTTTTTACTTCCAGTTAAAAAATGCCATTTGTTTTTAATTGCTCCATAGCTATCGGCGTAACCTTTTAAAACCTCAACAGTATCATGCATTGGATTTACAGTATGAGATAAAATTAAAACGCTATCATCTTTTGCAAATGCTTTTTGCACATTAACTAATTGCTTGCTCATTTTAGGGCAAATCCTTTGGCAAGTTGCAAAAAAGAAATTGGCCACATAAATTTTATTTTTTATGGTTTGTTCTGTAACGTTTTCACCAAATTGATTTTTAAATAAAAACGGACCAACAGTATGGTAAATAGTATCCCTTACCTCAGAACCCACAGCTTTCTTTTCGCCATAAACAGGCAACACTAATTTTTCAGTATTTACATGCCCTATACAACCTACTATTAATTGCGAAATAAATAATATATAAACTAAATTAAAGTGTTTTTTCATGTTTACTTATTTTCTATTTTATTTTGATTTATTAAATTTTTCTTTTCATGTTTTAATCTCAAATGTTGATATTCTTCTATCAATCGTTTAATTTCAGCAACATAACGTCCATCGTAATAACCTCTAATATTACGCTTTGTATCAACTAAAACAAAAAAACTATAATCAATATAAATTGGTTTTTCTAAAAAATAAGCTCTGTTTAAGCTATCAAACTTATTGGTTGGACAATAAAAATTATGTACAGTTGGTAATTTAGAATTCAAAATTTCAAATTCTTTAAAACAAGTTTCTGGAGTTAATCCATCACATTCAGTAACAATTACAAATGGAATTTCTTTTATTTTTTCTTTTTTGTATTGAATGTATTCACTTAAACCAGCCATTCTGTAATTATCTGTTTTATAAGATTGTTTCACAAAACTCACTGCAAACAATGGATACTCTAAAGTGTCTAAGCTTATATTTTTTAGTTCGTTTAATGCAATTGTTTTAAAAGTTGGGTTAACGGAATAAAATAATGTGTCTTTCCCATTTGCCTTTTTTGGTCCATAATGCGGGAGCTTACGAGAATTAATAGTACTTAATTCTAAAAAAACCCAAATAGCTGTTGGTAAAAATAAAATTGAAAATAAAATCAGTTTTTTGCTTTTCATATATAGGTCTTAATTTTTTATAATTCTAGTTTAACTAACGCTCTAAATCAACTTTACTTAAAACCCTCTGTTTTGGCTACTTGCATTAATTTGTTGAGTTAATTCTTCAAACATTTTTTGTTTGTGCGATTCTCTCATCCCAAAAATTGGCAAAGCCTCCTTTTCTAAATCATTATACGTAATAATTAATTTGTTTTTGGTTAGTTCTATTGATTTTATATCTAAATAGAAAAACTCCTTATTGTAGTAAAACGAATGTTTTATTTCAAAACGGTTTTCAAAAACCAATAAATAAGGGTTTAAAATAAGCCATAACGCCTGTATTGTAAATACCAAACCAGGCACAGCAATTAAAACTCCCCAGGGATTTGGCTTAGATAGCACATAATAACTTAAATAATCCAAGCCTAAAGCTAAGGCAGTTATAAACAAAACAACTATCATATTTCGTTCAAAATATGTTTTCGGTACTTCTTCTTCTACGTTTTTCACATCGCAAAGTTAAAAATTAAACTTCTTTAACTTTTATTTATGTCATTTATTTTTTATACTTGTATAAGTACTATAATTAGTTGTAACTATATGTAAATAATTACGTTATAACTTTAAACTTAAATAAGATGCTAAACAACCTAAAATATTCTATCAAAAAGACAATTACTTTGTCGGCTTTGGTAATTGGTAGCAGCATGTTTGCTCAAAACACGCTTACTATCACAGATAATCCAGTGGCAGCTATGCTCGATAGTTTGGCAAATCAAAAAATACTTGAAAAAGCATTAGCTAAACCGGTGTACCCTAAAACCAACAAATACAAATATACCGAAGATAGCATTCCTCGTTTTGAAGATTTTGTATATGAAAGCCGATTAGCAAAGCTTGACGCAAATTCTCCTTTTGATTTGGTATATAACCCTCACGTTAAGGGCTTTATAGAGCTTTATGCTATCAGAAAACGTACTTTAGTGAGTCGTATGATGGGTTTATCTCAATTATACTATCCAATGTTTGAAGAAGTATTTGATAAACATAATATCCCTTTAGAATTAAAACATTTAGCAGTTATTGAATCTGCTTTAAACCCTAACGCGCGCTCTAGATGCGGCGCTACAGGATTATGGCAATTTATGTATCCTACTGGTAAAATGTACGGGTTAAATGTTGATTCTTATATTGATGAGCGTTCTGACGTTTACAAAGCTACTGAAGCTGCTGCTGAATACTTAAGCAGTTTGTATAAAATGTTTGGTGATTGGCAAATGGTACTTGCAGCCTACAACGCTGGGCCTGGAACAATTAGCAAAGCCATAAGAAGAAGTGGTGGCAAAAAAACGTATTGGGAAATTCGTCCGTTTTTACCTACAGAAACACAAGCTTACGTACCAGCATTTATTGCAGCTAACTATGTAATGAATTATCCTACAGAACATAATATTTATGCTTCTGCGCCGCGTAAAACTTATTTTGAAGTAGATACTGCTGTTGTAAAAGAACCAATGTCTTTTGAGCAAATTTCTGCTGCATTAGATGTTCCTGTTGAGGAAGTAATTTATTTTAATCCTCAATACCGTAAAAACATGATTCCAGCTGGCGGAAATGCGTTAACACTTCCTAAAGCAAAAATCGGAACATTTATTTCTAACGAAACAGAAATTTATGCAGCTATAAAATCTCAAAAATTAGTAGCGCAAGAAAGCACATTAGCAGTTAAAGAAATTCAAAAAACGCATACTGTTAGAAACGGTGAAAAACTTAGTACAATTGCCCGCAAATACGGAGTTACAATTGCCGATTTAAAATCGTGGAATTACATTGGTAAAAAAGGTGTTAAAGCCGGCAAAAAGCTAGTAGTATACGTAAAAGAATCAGTACCAGTAAATTCTACTAACACCGAAGTTAAAACGGATACACCAAAAGCACCTCAAACAAATGTTGCTGTAAAAACAGATACAACGGTTGATACTAATACAAAAAAATTAGCCGATAATACTTTAGTTAAAGGCAAATACCAATACCATAAGGTAGAAAAAGGCGAAACTTTATACAGACTATCTAAAAAATTCGGAATTAGTGTTCAAGAATTATCTAAAATGAATAATCTTGGAAAAAATGCCCAATTACAACGAGGACAAAAACTAAAAGTTAAACAAATTTCATAAATAAATCGAAACCCTCTGATTATCAGAGGGTTTTGTTTTTTATAACGCTGTAACTTTTTTAGGTCTTACACGTCTTATGATTAATTAAACAACCATAAACAGTGTAAAAATTATTCTTTTAGTAATATTAAATAGTTTTTACATTGTTTTTTTAAGAATTTGACAATAACCGAATATAATCAATGTGTTGATGAGCATTCAAATGGCTTATATCGCTTTATATTAAAGCATATAAAAGACGAGGATATTGCCAAAGATATTGTACAAGATACCTTTGAAAAAGTTTGGAGAAAAGTAAATGATGTTGAAAGTACTAATGCAAAATCGTACTTATTTACTGCTGCGCATCATACATTAATTGATTATACAAGAAAAGCAAAAAAACAAGGTGATTATACAGAAGTGATTGAAAATAAATTACAACACAATAATCATTATTCAGATTTAAAAGATATATTGAATCAAGCACTTGATATGTTACCCGACATTCAAAAAAGTGTTGTGTTATTGAGGGATTATGAAGGATATGACTATTCTGAAATTGGCCGTATTACAGATTTAACAGAAAGTCAGGTTAAAGTTTACATATTTAGAGCTAGGGCATTTTTAAAAAATTATATAGGAAAATTAGAGGTTGTTATTTAACATGGATGCTATTAACATACATAACTACGAAGCCTATTTGCTAGATTATAGCGAAGGTACTTTAACCAATGAAAAAATGGTTGAGTTAGAAGTGTTTTTAATGCTACACCCCGAATTAAAAGTTGATTTATCTGAATTAGCTTTTACTCCAATTCACGACGAAAAGATTGAGTTTTTGAATAAAAACAGCTTAAAAAAAACGGCAAATGATTTAGTTACAGAAGAGCAATTAATTAGCTATATCGAAAACCAATTAACTATACCTGAAATAGATTTTATTGACAAAAGCATAAAAGAGAACCCTACTTTAAATAAAGAATTAAAGTTGTTTCAAAGTACAATAATTACTGCCGACACAAGTATTCAATACCCAAACAAAGAAGAATTAAAACGAAAACCAAAAGTGATTTGGTTTGATTTTGGCTTTAAACAATTTGCAGCAGCAGCTTCGGTGGCATTACTAATTGGCGCTTTTTTTATTTGGAAAAACAATCATAAAACAGAAAGCACTTCGGTAATAGCTGTAAAATCAAACTTTGTAGACAGCACCTCTAACTCTTCAGAAACAAAAAAACCAAAAGATTTAAATAAAACTGTGACGCCAATTGCTAACAACAAAATTTTGAATAATGAAAAACAAAATCACAATTCAAAAAACAAAAAAAAGCTTTTTGCACCTGGTTTAAACAATACCATTGCTAACACTAACAACCAAGATACCTTGGTAGATAAATTAGTAAATTCAATTGATACTTTAAATGAAACAAAAAAACAAGTATCTAACACAAACAATCAAGTTGCAGTTCAAAGCAAACCAAAAACGGTAATTGAGGTTATTTCTGAAACAGAAGATGAAGCAAAAACTTCAACTAAAAAACAAAAAAAAGGTATTTGGTCTATTGCTAGTAATGCTTTAAACAAACTTAATACCCTAGGTGTGAAATCTGTTAATGGTGAAGAAAAAAACGCTAATACTTTGTATGCAATTACCTTAGGTGGTGTAAGTTTGCAACACCGTGCATCTAATTAAACATTTACTTTAAAGTTGGGTAAAAGGCATCTATAATATGTTCAAGCGAAAATTCATTTGAATTTTGTATGATAGATACCACATCAAACCTTACTTCGTAATCCAGATTTTTTTCTATAACATAGGCATGAGCTGCTTTAATTAAATTTTTTTGTTTTTTTAACGAAACAAAATCTTCGGGTTGTCCAAAGGCATTTGAAGCCCTCAGTTTTACCTCAACTATTACTAGCTGATTGTTGTGAAGTGCAATAATATCAACCTCTAAGTGCTTATACCTCCAATTTTTATCCAATACATTATAACCAAGCTTAAGCAAATGGCTAATTGCAAAATCTTCACCGGCATTACCTTTTTGATTATTATTTGGCATAATTTTTATATATTGATAAATATAATTAATTTAGTATAAATTTTAAAATCAACTATCAATGAACAAATTCAAATTACTATTAGCAAGTTTAACTTTATCAATCGTGTCAATTGCTCAAAACTATGAGGGTACAATTGAATTTAAAATGGAAACCGACAAAGGCGATACTACAACTAACATTTATTATGTAAAAGGTGATAACGTAAAATTAGATCAAATTGGTCGTAAATCAGGTAAAGTAGAAGGTAGTTTTATTTTTAATGTTGCAACTAAAGAAATAAAATATGTAAACCCAGTAAGAAAAGTATGGGGAGATCATAAAAGTGAAACACCTCCAGTAATTAAAGGTGTGTGTGTTTCTACAAAAGGAACAAATACTAAAATGGTTCAAGGTCAAAAATGTACTGAGTATATTGTAAAAAACACTGAAGAAAACACTGTAATTACTTACTGGATTATTACTGGTAAATACGATTTTTTTGCTCCATTAGTTAAAATGTGGAACAGAAAAGACAAACAAAGTGTATACTTTAACCAAATTAAAGATTTACCAAAAGGTTCAATGCCATTATTATCTGAAGAAAAATCAATTTCTACAGGTAAAGTAATCAGCAAATTAGAAGTATCTAAAATGACAAAAACAGCTATAGATGATTCTAAATTAAATGTGCCTTCAGATTACAAAAAATTCGAACAAAAATAAGTTTATATTAAATTTAAAAGAACCACAACCTATGTTGTGGTTTTTTTTATGCCTTAAAAAGCATAATATTGTGGTATTAAATTTCACACTATGGTTTTTGCCTCCTTTAATAATATAATAAGTAGTTTAGGGTTTTCTACTTTAGAAAATTATGAGGCCGTAAATAAATCTATTGTAGGAGTAAAAAAAAGAATATTACCATTTTCAAAAGAAGAATTTTGTGTTTCGCAAATCGAAAATGATCAAATAAAATCTCGATTTTCTGAACTTGGAGATGAACAATTATATACTAAGCTTGAGCAGTTAAGTATTTTATCAATTAACGATGTACTTCAAAAAAGCGGAATAGATCCAAAAGATTCGAGAACACTGTTAATTTACTCTACAACAAAAGGAAATATTGATTTACTTGAAACACCACAAAACAATTTAATTGATACCAAAAGGGTTAATTTATGGAGTTTTGCCAACACATTACAAAACTATTTTAACCTTAGCAATACACCAGTTGTTGTTTCTAACGCTTGCATATCAGGCATTTTAGCAATAATTATTGCCAAAAGGTACATTGAAAAGGGTTTGTATGATAATATCATTGTTTGTGGTGGAGATATATTATCTGAATTTACTTTAAGTGGGTTTAAAAGTTTTAATGCCTTAAGTAATGAGCCCAGCAAGCCATTTGATGCGAAAAGAACAGGTATAAATTTAGGAGAGGCAGTTTCGAGTATACTTATAACTAATAATTCAAAACTTGCTTCGGTTTATAATACTCAAATTATATCAGGTTATTCGGCAAATGATGCTAACCATATTTCAGGGCCATCTCGCACAGGCGATGGTTTGTATCACTGTTTAAAACAATTAAACATTTCAGAAACAGACTCAATAGGTTTTATTTCGGCACATGGAACAGCAACCCCATTTAATGATGAAATGGAATCCATTGCGTTTGAGCGAGCAAACTTATCAAACGTTTTTGTAAATAGCCTAAAAGGGTATTATGGCCACACATTAGGTGCAGCAGGAGTATTAGAAACTGTTTTGTCTTTAGAATCATTAAAAAATCAAAGATTAATAAAATCAGAAGGGTTTGAAGAAATTGGAGTTTCGGGTAAAATTTCACTAATAAAAGAGCACCAAAACAACACATTTTCTTCTTTTATAAAAACGGCTTCTGGTTTTGGTGGTTGCAATGCAGCTGCATTATTTAAAAAATTGTAAACCGTGAATTCAATAACCTCATACGCTCGTATTAAAAACAATTCTGTTTTCGTAAATGGAACTCTTGTTTTTTCTGCTGATACTAATTTAAACATAACTGAATTTCTGTCTGAAGCCTATAAAAAATTAAGCATTAGTTATCCAAAATATCATAAAATGGATACCCTGTGTAAATTAGGCTTTTTGTGTGCAGAGTTTGCAATACAAAACACACCGTTTTTAGAAGCAAATAATTTAGACTCTATTGGCATTGTACTTTCTAATTCATCTTCCAGTTTACAAACTGATATTTTGCATCAAAACTCAATTAGTAATAAAGAAGCTTACTTTCCATCACCAGCTATTTTTGTATACACCTTACCAAATATTATAATTGGAGAAATTGCCATTAAACACAAAATAACGGGAGAAAACGCTTTTTTTGTGTCTGAAAAGTTTGATTCGGAATTAATAACAAATTATTGTGAAATGCTATTGCAAAACAATACAACTGCTTTAGTATCTGGTTGGGTTGAAATAAACGAAACAAATTACGATGCCTTCATTTTTTTAACAGAAAGAAAAGAAAATATAAATAAAAACACTATTTTTAAACCTCTTAACAAACAAATTGTTACAGAATTATATAATACATAAATATGGATGCATTAATTGAAAAACTTAAAGGACAAATCATAGAACAATTAAATTTAGCTGAAGTTAAACCAGAAGAGATTAACCCAGATTCTCCTTTATTTGGAGAAGGATTAGGATTAGATTCTATTGATGCACTTGAGTTAATTGTTTTATTAGAAAAACATTATGGAATTAAAATAGAAGATCCAAAAGATGGTAAAACTATTTTCCAATCGTTAAGAACAATGGCTGAATACATTAAAGCTAACGGTAAAGGGTAATCTTATTTTGTCGGAACGAATTTATATTACAGGAATAGGAATGATATCTGCTATTGGAAACAATGTGCAGGAATCTTTTTTGTCTTTAAGTCAACTAAAAACAGGTATTGGTAAAATTAATCATTTAACAACTCGTTATAAAGACGATTTTTTAGCTGGAGAAGTAAAATTATCAAATACTGATTTAATGGATTTGGTAAAAGACAATTCTCCTGATTTAAATAGAAACTCCTATTTAGCAATGCTTGCCGCTAAAGAGGCCGTTATAAATTCGGGAATTGATACAAAAGATGGATTACGTACTGGAGTTATTTCTTCTACAACCGTTGCAGGAATGGGAAAAACAGAGCTTTATTATAAAGAGCTTTTTGAAAAAAACGATCATTTAAATGTACTTGATACTCATGATTGTGGAGATAGCACAGAACGTATTGCTGATTTTATAGGAAATGTTGATTACGTAACCACAATTTCTACAGCCTGTTCATCTGCTGCTAATGCTATAATGCTTGGTTGTAGAATGATAAAAAATGGATTACTAGATAGAGCAATTGTAGGTGGAGTTGATGCATTATCTAAATTTACATTAAATGGTTTTAACACTTTAATGATTTTAGATAAAGAATGGTGCAAACCATTTGATGAAAACAGAAAAGGATTAAACCTTGGTGAAGGCGGTGCCTACCTTGTTATTGAAGGAGAAACAGCATTAAACAAAAGAAATGGCAAACCTTTGGCTGAAATTATTGGTTATGCTAACGCTAATGATGCCTACCACCAAACAGCATCTTCTCCCGAAGGCTATGGTGCTACTTTGGCAATAAAACAAGCATTAGATATGAGTAATTTAAATCCAAGTGAAATAGATTACATTAATATGCATGGCACTGGAACTCCAAATAATGATTTATCGGAAAGTATTGCATCAAAAACAATTTTTGGAGAAAAAGTTCCAAAATTTAGTTCAACAAAAGCATTTACAGGACATACATTAGCTGCTGCAGCAAGTATAGAAGCAGTAATTTCGGTTTTAACTTTGCAAAATCAATTACTTTTTCCTAATTTAAATTTTACAACGCCAATTAAAGAAACTGGTTTAATTCCTGAAACGCAATTATTGCATGTTCCAATAAACACTGTGCTTTCTAACTCATTTGGTTTTGGTGGAAACTGCTCATCACTTATCTTTAAAAAAATTTAATTTACCTTGGTTAAAGCATACATAAACGGTATTGGATGTATTTCACCTCAAAATACAATTGATGACAATTGGTTTTTTGAATCAATTACGCCGCCTGCTGGCGATTATTTTAATGCCCTTGAACCTTCCTATAAAGATTATATTGCCCCCAATTTATTGCGAAGAATGGGAAGGGCAATAAAAATGGGTGTTGCAAGTGCCAATTTAGCTATAAAACAAGCAGAAATTGAATCGGTTGATGCAATTGTAACAGGTACTGGATTAGGTTGTTTTGAAGATAGTGAACGATTTTTATTAGCATTGTTAAACAACGACGAACAATTTTTAACTCCTACCTCTTTCATTCAATCTACACATAACACCGTAGGCTCGCAAATTGCGTTAATTATGAAATGCCACAACTACAATTTTACATATGTGCATCGTGGATTTTCATTTGAAAGTTGTTTGCAAGATGCAATGATGCTATTTAATGAAGGAAAAGAAAACATATTAATTGGTGGTATTGAGGAACACACTCCTAATTTTGTAGAATTAAATAGAAGGGCAAATAAATTTCAAATAGTACCAACAAATACTCCTTTTTGGGAATCAACTACTAAAGGGATTCAAATGGGCGAAGGCTCAACCTTTTTTGCATTAAGTAAAAACCCAAACAATAAGTCTTTAGCTTGTATAGAAGGTGTTCAAACACTTTATAAACCTAAAACAAGCAATGATATCCTTTCAAAACTAAACACATTCTTATCGTTACACAACTTAACATTAAACGATATTGATGTAACGCTTATGGGCTTTAGTTCAGACTCTGAATTTGACAATAAATTGCAAGAGATAAAACCTATTATTGAAAAAGAAAGTAGCATTGCGTATTTTAAGCATTTAAGCGGGGAATTTCATACAGCATCTTCTTTTGCATTATGGCTTGCTACTAAATTAATTGAAAAACAAGCCTTGCCAAAGAGTATTACTATTACTGGTAATTCTAACGGTTCAATAAAACATGTTTTAATTTTAAACCAATATTTAGGCATTAATTATTCGTTTACTTTGGTTTCAAAAATTTAAATAAAAAAAGACTTCCCAAAATAGTGAGAAGTCTTTTTTAGTTTTAACCCTAGTCTGTTTTAATCTTCCTTCTTACCAAAAAGCTTGTCTAGTAATGAACTTACAATTGAAAGTATTAAACTAAACCATAAAGCTGTCCAAAAACCATCTACTTTAAATCCATCTACTAACTTATCAGCAAATAAAATAATAAAGGCATTAATTGCTAATAAAAATAAGCCTAACGTAAAAAAAGTAATTGGAAGTGATAAGATTGTAAGTATAGGTTTTACAATGGTATTTAAAAATGCTAATACCACTGCAACTAACAATGCTGTAACAAACTTATTTATTTCGGCTGAACCACCAGAATAAAACTGATTATTGCCAATTGTAACACCACCCAAAAAATAAGCGGTAATAAGCACAGCAATAGCCGAAATAATAAGTTTGATTAAAAAATTCATTCTTTTTAAATGTTGTTATTACATTTTACGTAAATCAAGCTCAGCAATAATATTTGATGCGCCACCCAATTTTTCAACTACCCAAAGTAAATAACGTACATCTAAATTAATGGTACGGTTTAAGTCTTTATCAAACTTTAATTTATGGCTTAACGCTTCGTAGTTACCATCAAATGCTAATCCAATTAATTCCCCTTTGGCATTCATAACTGGTGAACCAGAATTACCACCTGTAATATCATTAGAAGAAATAAATGAAACAACTATATCTTTTGCAGTTGCATCAGCATATTGTCCAAAATCTTTAGCTTTAGCTAATTCAATTAATTTTACTGGAGCATCAAATTCATAATCACCTGGTTTGTATTTTTCTAAAATACCTGATAAAGTACAAATATGACTGTATTTTACAGCATCTTTTGGAGAATAAGATTTTACATTACCAAAACTCACACGCATTGTAAAGTTAGCATCTGGATACATTTTTTTACCCTTATTCATTTCTAAAACACCTTTTAAGTATGTTTTACCTAATGCAAAATTTTGTGCATTAAAATCAGCAAAAGCTTTAGCGTAGCGCGTATTAAAGTTTGTGTTAAAAGCATTAGCTACAGCAAATGCAGGATCTTTGTGAAGGTTAGCTGTATCAGGATTTGCAATCATAGCATCCCATTTTGCATCGTTTATAAACGAAGTATTTGTGAAAACATCATTTGCAAATGCATCATAAGTAGCTTTAGTTTTTAAATCGCCATATTTTGCATTTAACTTGCTGAAAAAACCAGCAGGGTGTTGGTTAGCATCAATATCGTTATAATATGATTGAGTTACGTATGCTAAAATATTTTTATCAGAAACTACATTTTCGCCAGATGCAAATGTTTTTCTTGCCGTTTTAACAGCATCAATCACTTTTGCAATTTCTTCTTTAGTTGCGTCTTTTTTACTCAACACAGCATCTAGTTTTTGTAATGACGAAGCAAATGCAATTAATGGTGAACCAAAAATTCCTTCCGTCATATAAACACGTTGCTTTGCATAAGGACGCCAAGCGTCATAAATTTTTTGATAGTCATTAAACAAGTTTTCGTACTCAGGTTTACCTTTAGCCATTGCTAAAAACGCCTGTTCATTTGCTTGTTTTTCTTCGTAAGTTTTAAATTTTAATAATTGTTTAGATTCTCCATCAAAAAACTTCCAATAGTTAGCAATACCAGCATAAGAACCAGCTAATTGAATTTTTACTGCAGGATCTTTTTTCATTTCCTCTAACATAAACTTTAAACGGTTATCTCTTAAAGTTACTAAAGAAGGGTTTTCAATGTCAGTTTTTAACTTAACACCATAAGAAGTTTCGTAACGGTTAGTTCCTCCAGGGTAACCATAAATCATAGTATAATCACCATCCTTTACACCTTTAATAGATACAGGAAGAGAATATTTAGCTTTTAAAGGCACGTTATCAGCAGCATAATCAGCAGCCTTACCATCTTTACTCATGTATACACGAAATATAGAAAAATCTCCTGTGTGACGAGGCCATTCCCAGTTATCAGTATCTCCACCAAATTTACCAATACTTTCAGGAGGTGTTCCAACTAAACGAACATCTTTATAACGCTCATAAACAAATAACAAAAATTGGTTGGCTTTAAACATAGAAGAAATACGTCCTTCGTAAGTTGTGCCTTCTACTTCTTTGTTACCCATTTCCATTAATATTGCACCTAATTTTTGAGTTAACTCATTAGCAGGAATATCTTTTATTTTTTCGTTAACTTTATCAGTAACATCCACAATTTTAATTAAAAATTGCGCGTGAACACCTGGCGCATAAATTTCTTCGGATTTTGATTTCGCCCAAAACCCATCTCTTAAATAATTATGATCAACTGTACTAGCAGCGGCAATAGCATTATAACCACAGTGGTGATTAGTAAAAATTAACCCTTCTTTACTTACAATTTCACCTGTGCATCCTCCGCCAAATATGATAATAGCATCTTTAATACACGCCTTATTCATACTGTATAATTGTTCTTTTGATACTTTTAATCCGCGTTTTACCATATCGGCATAAACTTGTTCGCCTAAAAGCATTGGTAACCACATACCTTCATCGGCTTTGGCAATATTGTTAGCTAAAAAAGTAACAATAAAAATAGATGCAAGAATTTTTTTCATTTTAATGTTTTTGTTAATTTGTGTTTAGTGAGGCCAAAAATAACAGAAAATCCTATATAAAAGCATCTTTTTAGATGAACGGAATTTTTAAAAGATAATAGTGTAAAATCTTACTATGAAAGTCAATTAAAACACAATTTATAAGTTGAAATTCAGTTACTTGTGCTGTTTTTTTAATAAAGCTAAATCGTTAATAGCTTTAAAACTTACCAGTTATCAAATAAACTCAACCACTTATTAGAAACCAAAAAATAAGTGGAAGTTAGCTAGTACTTTTACAATAGTTCTTTATCATAGGTTTTGTTTAGTTTAAACCAAAAAGGCTGTTGTGTTTTCTGCGGGGATGTACATAACAGCCTTTTTTATTTGCCTTAAATTGGAATTAAATCCTATAACTGGCTGTTATAAAGACTTAAGTAAAAAGTAACTATTAAACTAAGTTTTTAGAAACTAAATATTCAGCAATTTGAACAGCGTTAGTTGCTGCACCTTTTCTTAGATTATCAGAAACAATCCACATGTTTAATGTTTTAGGTTGAGATTCATCTCTACGCAATCTGCCAACAAAAACAGCATCTTTATTATGTGCATTCATAGGCATTGGATAAACCGCATTTTTTATGTCGTCTTCTAATACAACACCATCAGTGTTTTGCATTAAATTAAAAACGTCGGTCAAATCAAATTCATTTTCAAATTCTACATTAACGCTTTCGCTGTGACCTCCCATAACTGGTATTCTTACAGTTGTAGCGGTTAATTTAATAGTTTCGTCACCCATTATTTTTTTTGTTTCGTTCACCATTTTCATTTCTTCTTTGGTGTAGCCATTATCGGTAAAAACATCAATTTGAGGTATAACGTTCAAATCAATCTTATATTTATAAGCCATCTCTCCATCAATACCAGCCCTTTCGTTCATTAATTGGGTTACAGCTTTTACTCCAGTACCAGTAACAGATTGGTAGGTAGAAACAACTACTCTTTTTATCTTATATTTTTTATGCAAAGGATTTAGAGCTACAACCATTTGAATGGTAGAACAATTTGGGTTAGCTATAATTTTATCATTTGGGGTTAACACATGGGCATTGATTTCTGGAACTACAAGTTTTTTTGTTGGATCCATTCTCCAAGCAGAAGAATTATCAATAACAGTAATACCAGCTTCAGCAAATTTCGGTGCCCATTCTAAAGAAGTGGAGCCTCCAGCAGAAAACAAAGCGATTTGGGGCTTCATAGAAATAGCAGTATCCATAGAAACAACTTTAAACGCTTTGTCTTTAAACACAACTTCTTTTCCAACCGATTTTTCAGAAGCCACCAAAATTAAATCCTTCAACGGAAAGTTTCTTTCTGCTAAAACCTCTAACATTTTTGTTCCAACTAAACCAGTTGCACCTACTACTGCAATTTTCATATTACTGTTATTTTATTATTATCTTATTTAGTACAAAAGTGTTAATTATTTTGATTTCGGAAAAATTTATTATCTTAGATATTCATTAAAATTAGTTTATGGTACGCATTTTAGCAGTTTTTATATTTATAATAAGTTTTAGTTCAATCAGAGGTCAGATTACTGAAAATTTTACAGATGGTGATTTTACAAGTAGTCCAACCTGGACATTAGCTACTCCTACTGATTTTAGTGTAGCATTAGGGCAATTAAAATCTGCAAATACTACAACTCCAGGCAATTTTTATATTAGCACTACCAACACAATGGCAGCAAATTGCCAATGGGAATTTTGGGCCAATTTACAGTTTGCAACATCAAGTACTAACTACGTTGATATTTATTTAACCAGTGATGATGCCAATTTACAAGCTACCAATATAAATGGGTATTTTGTAAGATTAGGCGGGACATTAGATGAAATTTGTTTATTTAAAAGATCAGGATCATTAGCATCTGCTGTAAAAATTATTGATGGTGTTGATGCAACAATAACAAGTAGTTCAAGTAATTTGATTAAAATTAAAGTAACTCGTACTTCTGCAAACCTATTTACATTAGAAAGAGATATGACTGGAACAGGTTCGAGTTACATAACTGAAGGAAGTATAACAGATGCAACTTACACCACATCAAATTCTTTTGGTTTTTATATTCAACAATCAACAGGTTCTTTTGTAGGAAAGCATTTGTTTGATGATATAAATGTTGGGCCAATTATTTTAGACGTAACTCCTCCAAGTTTAGTAAGTGTTACTGCAATTACAGCAACAACAGCAGATGTACTTTTTAACGAAAATGTAGATTTAGTAACTGCGCAAACAATTAGCAACTACACCATTAATGCAGGTATAGGTTCTCCAGTAACAGCAACAAGAGATGCGGTAAACTTTAAATTAGTACATTTAACAAGCTCAACATCATTTGTATCTGGAACAACGTATACACTAGTTGTAAATAATGTTCAAGATTTATCAGGTAATGCAATTTCTACGTCGAGCCTTAATTTTTTATATTTTGTTTTTGGAACACCAACTTTTAAGGATATTGTAATTAATGAAATATACGCTGATCCTTCTCCTGTTGTAAATTTAACAACGTGCGAGTTTGTTGAATTATATAATCGTAGTACTAATCCTTTCAATTTATCTGGACTAAAATTTACAGATAACACTTCCATTGCTACACTTGGAAGTTATACTCTTGCCCCAAACGGCTATGTTATTATTTGTCCTATTGCAGATACTGCGCAATTTACAGCACTAGGTTATATGAATAAATTAGGAGTTAGTTCATTTCCATCACTTACAAATTCAGGAAAAAACATTTATTTAAAAACTGCAGTTGGGGCATATATTGATAGTGTAAATTATAGCGATACATGGTATAAAAATGCGGTGAAAAAAGATGGAGGCTACACATTAGAACAAATTAATCCAAATTTAAATCCTACTTGTTCACAAGCCAGTAATTGGATAGCTTCAAATGATATAGATGGAGGAACGCCCGGCTTTGTAAACTCTGTTTACTCCATTGCACCAGATGTTACTGGTCCAAAAATTTTAAACACAACTGTTATTGATTCTTTTCATGTAAGTGTATGTTTTGATGATTTAATTTCTGTATCACAATTAACCAACACAGCAAACTTTAGTATAAGTGGTGGAATTGGATCACCAACATTGGCTACTAATTCATCGGGTAACACATGTGTTGTACTATCATTATCTAGTAAATTAATAAATGCAACAAATTATACTGTAACAATTACAGGTATAACAGATTGTGCTTCAAATCCATTAACGCCTAATATTGGTTTAATATCTTACTACAAACAAAAGCCTTATGATGTGGTATTTAATGAATTGATGCCAGATCCAGACCCATCTATAAATTTACCAACTGAGGAGTATGTTGAATTAAAAAACAGAACTCATTTTAAAATCAACTTAAATAAATGGACAGTTTCTACACCCACCTCAACTAAAAAATTACCAAACATTACAATTGAACCAGATAGCTTTGTTGTGTTAACGGGAACAGGAAACGCCTTTTTATTTGCAGGATTTGCTGGTATCATAGCATATGAAGTTACAAGCTTTCCTTCATTGTTAAATGATGGCACTACATTAACTTTAAGAGATAGTAATGGAGTTGTTATTAATTCTATAAACTATACTGGTGATTGGTATAATGATGCTAACAAAAAAGATGGCGGTTGGAGTATGGAACTAATAGATGCTAATAATCCATGTGGGGGCCAATCGAACTGGCACGCAAGTACAAATGTGAATGGTGGAACTCCAGGTAGAAGAAACTCTGTTTTAGGTTCAAATTTAGATAATACCTCCCCCGTTTTAGACAGAATTACAGTTGTAGATGCAGATACAATTATTTTATTTTTTAACGAAGCGTTGGACAGTGCTAGCTTAACTAATCCAGCAAGCTATTCATTTGATCATGGTTTGGTAGCACCAACTTATATTTTACCATTATCAGCAGATTTTAAAAAAGTGAAAATTAAGTTGTCAAGCTCAATAGTAGCTCCTATTGTGTATAATTGCACTATTACAGGAAATATAAAAGACTGTGTGGGAAATTTAATTGCTATTGGAACCTCAGCACAATTTGGATTACCAGAACCAGTTTCACCTAATGATGTTGTAATAAATGAAGTTCTATTTGATCCATCAACTGGAGGGGTTGATTTTGTTGAATTATATAACAACAGTAAAAAAATAATCAATTTAAAAGATTTAAGAATAGGTTCGATGGATACCATAACTGGCACTTTAACTTATACCGAAAAACTAACTGAAGAAGGGTATTTGCTTTTCCCAGAAACCTATTTAGTAATAAGTGAAAGTGGATCAACAATAAAACAAAACTATCAAACCATAAACCCAAAAGGTTTTTTAGATGTTTTGAATTTACCTAGCATGAATACAGATGAAGATGTAGTAACCCTAAGTGATAAGAATTTAATTGTTATAGATAATTTTATTTATACAAGTAAAATGCATTTTCCGTTATTAGTAAATACTAAAGGTGTATCATTAGAACGTATAGATTTTAATAGGTCTACTAACGACAAAACAAATTGGAATAGTGCTGCACAAGCAGTAGGTTTTGCTACACCTGCTTACAAAAACTCCCAATATTTGCAAGCAGATGGAGGAAGTGGAGTTAGCATAGAATCAGAAATATTTTCACCAGATAATGATGGCTACCAAGATGTATTAAACATTACCTATAAATTAGATGAAATAGGGAAGGTAGCAAACGTTTATATTTATGATAGTAAAGGTCGTCAGGTAAAATATTTAGTGCGTAACCAACAATTGGCACAAGAAGGCGTTGTTAGTTGGAATGGCATTAATGATGATAATGAAAAAGCACCAATAGGTATTTATGTAGTTTATGTTGAATTATTTAATTTATCTGGGAAACTTAATAAATACAAACTAAGTTGTACTCTTGCTGGTAAACTTTAAGATGAAACCATTAATTTCTTTTTTCTTTTTATTCGCATTTGCTAATCTAGCATATACGCAAACAATTCCAACAACGCGAGTATATGACTGGAAGCACGCAGGACTTGCAGAAACTTTACCAGCGTATACACAAACCATTAATTTGCAGGTATTAGGCGCTGATAATACAGGCATAGTTCCTTCAGACGCTGTTTATTTAACCGCCATAAATCAATGCACAGTAATTGGACAATCTTACAACATCTATTTTCCTGCTGGGGTTTATACTTTCAGCAACACTATATCACTAAAAACCAATGTTGAACTAACTGGCGATAACAGTAATACTCATTTGGTATTTAAAACACCAAATACATGCATTAATTTAAGCGGTTATCAAACGTCTATCCCTAGTTATAGTTTAACACAAAATGCTAATAGATACCAAAACTATTTGCTTACAGCGCCTTATAGTGGCTCAGTAACTTTAACAACAGGAGATTTTTTAGTTTTAAAACAACGAGCTGCATCTTTAGTTACAAGTAATTGGGCATACAACAGTGTTGGGCAGTTTTTTAAAATTAACGGAGTATCAGCAGATACATTAAACGTTAATCATGAAATGAGAAAAGATTATCTTATTACTGATACCATTTCCATTTATAAAACAACTCCTATTCAAAATGCCGGAATAAAATGCTTAAAAATAACAAGAAGCAATAGTGCTGTGAATCAAGTGCCAACTGTGCAGTTTTTATATGCCTATAATTGTTTTTTAGAAGGGGTTGAAATGGATAGTTGCTTTTTTTCGCATGTTACACTTGAGCAATCTGGGAACTGTCAAATTAGTGGAAGTTATTTTCATGACGCTTATGATTATGGAGGAGGCGGAAGAGGTTATGGCTTAGTGATGCAATATAACTCAACCGATCACAAAATAGAAAACAATATTTTTGATCATTTACGCCATTCTATTTTATGCCAAGCTGGTGCAAACGGAAATGTAATAGATTATAATTATTCAATTAATCCTTATTGGACGGGAGTTTCATTGCCTGCGAGTTCTGCAGGAGATTTAGTATTACATGGCAACTATGTATATGCAAATTTATTTGAAGGAAACGTTTGTCAAAACATTGTCATTGATGATTCTCATGGTCAAAACGGACCTCACAATACCTTTTTTAGAAATAGAGCCAAGCTTTATGGTATTTTTATGAATACAGCACCTGCAAGCAATAACCAAAATTTTGTTGGTAACGAAATAACTAGCACTGCATTATTTACAGGCTTGTATTCATTAGCTGGAACAGGGCATTTTCAATATGCCAATAAAAAACAAGGCACATTAACACCAGCTGGTACAGGAACATTAACAGATGTTAGTTATTGTTATAACAGTGCGCCTGGTTTTTTAATTGGTTATAACTGGCCAACAATAGGATTACCAAACGTATATAACACAGGGTCAATACCAGCAGAAAACAGAAACGCCACTAGTAATAAAACGTTATGTGATGCATTAACAACCTCTATACAAAGCTTAAACACAAGTTCATCATTTTTAATATTTCCAAATCCTACAAATGATATTCTTTATATTAAATCAACTATTGATGCTATTAGTACTATTGAAATTACTGACATCTTAGGGAAATCAGTTTTTCACTCTTCCTATTCAGAAACTGTATATTTACCACATTTATCTTCTGGAATTTATGTGCTAAGCTTAAAGAAAAACAATGTTGTAATTCATAAACAAAAAATTTCAATTTATAATTAATCAAATTAAATGTTTGAAGATTTTATATCTTTAATTTATCCAAGAAATTGTGTGGCATGCGGTAACTCTTTGTTTAAACACGAAGAACAGGTTTGCAACTACTGTTATATAAATTTACCCAAATCAAATTACCACTTAATTAAAGGTAATCCTTTAGAAACAGTTTTTTATGGTAGAATACCTTTAGTTTTTGCCTCTAGTTTTTATTTGTTTAATAAAAAAGGAAGTGTTCAAAAGATATTACATTCAATAAAATACAAAGGAAATAAACAGCTTGCTGTGTTAATGGGAAATTGGTTTGGGAAGCAACTTAATGATAATGAAGAATTAAAAACAGCCGACTTTTTAATACCAGTTCCATTGCACAATAAGAAATTTAAACAACGTGGTTATAACCAAAGTGAAGAATTTGCAAAAGGTTTAACAGAAGCATTACACATAAAAACAAATACAGAACTATTAATTAGAAAAGATTTCACTGCTACTCAAACCAAAAAAAACAAATATGAGCGTTGGGAAAATGTTGAAGATGTATTTGAAATAACTAATACTGATGCGTTAAAAAATAAACATGTAGTGATTATAGATGATGTAATTACAACTGGCGCAACAATTGAAGCATGTTGTTCACAATTAAATAAAATTGAAGGTATTAAAATATCAGTGCTAAGCATTGCTTTTGCTAATAAATAAATCTAACGTTAGGGATGTTATATCAGTAGCTTTTATAAAATAGTCTAATTTTTTATTTGTCACATCGAGCGAAGTTGAGATGCTATATTTGTTCTCGACTTCGCTCGAACTGACATTGTTCCGTCATTGCGATCCGTTAGCTAACAGAGAAGCAATCTGTATTAGCTTGAGATCGCTTCGTCATTCTTCCTCGCGATGACGAAGAACTTCTACATTTAAACCCTTCGCCTGACAATAAGTATGATTTATAAAAACTATTGGCATAACTCAACGTAGCTTCGCTTCGACTCTTTTTTGTAATATTGTTTTGTGGGCAAGTATATGTATAAAGTCATTATGCATTTAAACAATTTGTT
>ERZ724520.305-NODE-305-length-26702-cov-5.341990_pt1 | contig 26702 bp, 16 predicted proteins | sample MGYA00376053_ERZ724520 | MGnify/ENA primary metagenome ERZ724520 (study PRJEB28724, sample SAMN07190886) | activated sludge metagenome | isolation source: activated sludge of sewage treatment plant in Hong Hong | place: USA: Christiansburg, Virginia | collected...
GACTTAAAATCCTGTGTCTTCGCGGACGTACGGGTTCAAGTCCCGTCTGGGGTACTAAACGGGACTTTTCAATCAAATTTTGAGAAGTCCCGTTTTTAATTTCTCTCCAATCCTTTGATAAATCAGCGATTAGAGAGAATACACAATTTACTTCTGTGGTTCGATAATGCTCAATTTTCGCATCATAACCCAAACCGGCAGGAAACATAGTATTTTGGAACATCTGTTTTTGGTAGAAGTCGCCACACTCCCACATTTTACTGAGGTTACAGGCCATTTTGCAGGTGTAATTTACGAGCTCTTTTGGGTTCGATAAGTTTTGTTCCAACTTTGCCAATTCTTCGGAAATGCCTTTAATCTTCTTTTCCATTTCCTCGCCAAACTCGGTATAAACATCCAAACTTACCTGCCCCAAAGCGTGCCTTTTGCGCAAGATTTTAAACTCCTCTTCCGCAGCATGCAATTGCAAGGAAAGCCCCTTTTTCTCGCTTGTGTTGGTTTCTGTCAGGTTTTCCCAAGTGTAGCCTAATTGTGCCTTTAAAGGTTCTAAATAGGCCGCGTTTACTTCGTATTGGGATAATAGCTCCTGAAACTTCGAATGCATAATCTTGACGCTTCTATTGACGTGTATTCCAATCTTGTTGACTTTATAGTAATAAAGCCCTTTCTTTTTCACAAGATAGCCTGTGAATGGAACACCGGTTTCGGCATCTTTTACAAATACCCGTAGCGGCAAGTTATCATTTACCTTGTTGCACTTAAAGCCTTCTGTTTTCTTAAGTTCGTTAACTCTGAAAAACAATTCTTCACTAATGAGGGCAGGATGTTTTCCTTTAGCCAACTCTCCATTCAGAAGATTGTGTGAAAGATAACCACAGTAAAAAGGATTTCTGAAAGTATCCGTCAAGGTTTGCTTCGGCATCTTCATACCATAGGCGGCTAACTTCTCTACAATGTGATCATAGGTCATTCCATTAGCACGCCATTCAAAAGCTTGCCGAACCAACTCTCCTTGTTCATTGATAATGATGGTTTGTTTTTCGACTCCTTTTACATAGCTATAACCTTTGGGTGCAACGCCAATCCATTCACCACGCAGTAATTTTTCACGCATACCGTCAATGGTTTTTTGCCTTCGCAAATCATTGTCGTACTTACTGAAAATAAACTGGATGTTTTGTTGCAAGGCACCAGCATGTGAATTAGTATCAATTGGCTGTGTCACTGCCATAATGTTGACTCCAACTTTCTTTAATTCACTGGCAATGTAAATGGCACTATCTCCCGTTCTGCTAAATCTATCCAAACTATAAACAAGAATGTAATTTATTTCTTCTTTACTGGCTTTTACAAATTTTAGCATTCGGTTGAACTCTTTGCGCTCATCACTTTTCGCACTTTCATAAGTTCCGCCAAAGTAACCTTTGATGTTGAGTTTATTTTTGATTGCGTACTCATCGCAATATTTTTTTTGCCACTCAAGACTTTGGTTGGTGTCCATTTGCTCTTTAGAGCTTACACGGGTGTAGATGACACAATTTAGTACCTCGGTAACAATGTTGTCCAATTGTTTGCCTTTTGCAAATTTATTAAGCAGCAAGGCGTTGTTGTTCTGTTTCATGATTTTCTTTTTGTTTTAAATGTTTTACATTTTCGTTCTTCTCTTTCATGAACAGTTCGTAAAGGAGAATAGATAAGCTTTCTAATGTTTTAATAGCTTGCTCTGCTTCTTCTTCCGTAAAATTTTCAAAGCCCGGATAACTCTTTAGTTCTTCTATGCTCAGTTTTTTATGTTTTTTCATTTTTCACCTCCCAGCATGTCAAAGAACTCTTGTAAAAACCCAATGAGATTGGGTGATAATGTCTAAGATAATCAAATCTTTCCACACACAAAAGTTCTTTTTTAAACAGCCCGAAAAGGCCGTAAATACTGCTATTTTTTGCTATTTTCCTATTATTAAATTTGTTTATTCAAAATTTAGTTGACTGAACTTTTCTTTTCTAAAGAACTGGGCAAGTTCATAGCGAACTGCTATTAATTCAATTTTATCCTGTTGCTTCATGCTAAATTTTATCTGTTCTGCTTTCTGTGCTTTAATGCACAGGGATTTTAATTTGTAATGGATGTTTTCAATAATACCTCTGTAAAGGAATAATTCCGGCAGATTTTGATAATGTATAGACTTGCGAACTTGTGTAAAGGCATTGCATAGTTCCATTAAATCACTAACCCTTGTAAACTTCGCCTCAGAGAATAACAATAAGCATTCAACTAAACAACGTAACCTTATACCCATCCAATAACTATGAATGTCCTCTTGTGTATTTATGCAGGTATTCAGGGCCAGTAAATTTCTGTCGTCATTTATACGCTCATGAATCAAGTTTAAAATTTTACTCCCATGCGGTTCATATTTTTGTTCTGTTTTTGGTGCTGTTATTTTTACCTGTTTATTTGAGTAGGACTGATTCTCTGAAAGAGTCAAATTTATATTCTCCTGAATCTCTGCAATAGTCTCAAGTGGTTTTGGTTTCTGTGCCTTCCTTACCATATAAGCCATTTGCCGACAAGACCTTGAACAATATACCGAATCAATACGTTTTACGGTAAAGATTTTTTTGCAATGCTGACATTCTTTTTCCATTTTAATCTCTCCAGTTTAATTCTTCGATATCTGAGTAGCGATATTCACTGTATTCTTCAATAATACTTTGAATGTTCTGCAAAATCCTTTGATGCTTCAGAAGATCATTGTTCAAATAAAGCGACACTTTGACTATTCCTCTGCTTTCCAACACATCAGTTACTTCATGGCGCATGTGTTCTTTTACAATTATTGTCAACACATCCAGTAAAATATCCGTTGGAATTTTAAGGCTTTCTTCTATAGTATTTCTTGGTTTCATTGCTTAAAGTCTTAAATGAGTTGGTTTACTTGTTTTAGAAGAAGTAAATGGTTTGCGTTTAATATTGAATAGTTTGCCATCATTATCATCTTCGTCCTCATCGTCTTCCTCGTCATGTTGTTTGAAAATGGGTCTTTTAATTTTGCGTTTGTTTTGAAGTAATTCTTCTAAAGATTCTATTCGCTCACCCTGTTCTTTGATTAACTTCGTTTGCAATTCCATTTTTTCCTGCAAAGGCTTAATGAATAGCATGTATTCTGCTCCCATTGTACCCAAGCCAGTAAGCAAATGCATGACCCATTCAGGTATATTAGGTGTAGCATTATTGGGCAGTGGACTTTGATTATTTTCCTTTTTCGTTTCCATTCTTTTTTATTTTTGTTATCGATTCCCTTAGTTATTAATCAATAGTTTTTTATCAGCATATTTTTGCTGTAGCTTTTCCAAAGCTATTTCTGCTTCCTGTCCAAAGGCTTTTAGAAACTTTATTATCAAAGGCATAAATAAGTCCATCGCATCTTCAATAAAATTGATTAGTAGCTGAATGTCGTCAATGATTGGCTGCTGCTCATTTGTATAAGAGAGTTGCAAAACGGTGTTTTTCTTTTGGTCTTTTCCTAATTCCACATAAGTAATCTTGTTTTCTTTTAAGATTTGTAGCACTGTTTCATGTGTGGCATTGCTTGTGCTGATCATGGTTGTTTTGTTTGTTGTTTCCATACTTGTCGTTTTTTTGTTTTTAGTTGTCATATTGATTTTTTAGTTTAACAACACAAAGGTAGAGGCGCTTTGAGGGCATGGACTATGCTACGGGGTATACCCATTTTGATAAAGATTTGATAATCAGCATCGAAATTTTGCGGTTTATTCCAAAAAGAAAACGTCAACACCGCATTTCGGATTGATAAGGGAGGAATTAAAAACTTAAAATGAAAGTGGAATGCGTTGACGTATAATCCTGAATAATCAGGTTACAATTGACGGATAAGTCAATGCAATGACGGGTAAATTTTGTTTAATTGACGTTTCTTAAAGAAAAGATTGACGGATAACTAAAACCTTTGACGGCTTTATTGACGAATAATTGCAATAAAATTGATGGATAAAACTACTTCTTAGCGTTTTTCTTGTCGTTTTCAGCAGTTTTTATGTCTTCATTAATAAGATCTGTAATGTAAACCAAGTCTAATTTCTCAAAATAAGGCCGGATGTGTTTTAAATCTTTAATAAACTGTGTAGGGTTATCAAAATTAGGTAACTTTTTATATTTTTTATAGATACTTGAGTTCTGTAAAGTAGTAAATTTTTTACCTAGTAACAGATGTGCTAGTTGAGTTAGTTCACTAACCGAGTTGCTTCCTCTTGCTTCAATCTCAAATCCTGCTTTCAAGATATAATGTAAAGCTAATAATTGTTGCATCTCAGTGCTTTCTTTATCATTTTCTTCTTTTGAGTCATCATTATTAGTTGAAAATTGAGGTTCGCGATCCAAATAAAGAAAATGCAGCTCTCCACCTAAAAAATTACGCATGGAGGTGGTGAGTTCATAGATGTCATGCTCGGAAAGATCATCGTTGCTTTCTAATTGATTGAATTCTTCTGCTGTATAATAATCCTTAACGCTCAAAATATGTTTAAAATCAAAGTAATTGTCAAAACGTTTGAAAGCAAATGGTTTAAATAATTTGCCATACTTTTTTAATAGTTCTTGTTGCCTATCGGCATAGGTTCTATAAATGCTATCATCTTTGGTTTTAAAGTATTCTGCTACTTCTTTAAATAGTTGTTGCAAATGTTCAATGAGTTCAATCTTTTGTTCGGTATTATAATGGGTTAACACTTCCTCAATCTCCTTTATTGCAATATCAGACAGGTAAACTCCTTTTCGTGGTTTGCGTTTTTTTGAATCTTTGGTTTCGGTTTTGGACATGAAGGCAAAGTTAAAAAATTATCACTTGAATAAAGAGATTAATTTAAATGTGTAAACTTAATAATCTGTAAAAAAAATTAAATAGAAAATCTAGATTGATTTTCTCTTATGCTGAAGGCTATGGAAAGGTCTTTGTTTGCGATGCAACTCAGTAATAGATAATCTGCGTGTTGTTCTACTCCGCAATTATTTAAATCAATTTTGGTTATACCCTCCGACACATCAACTGAAAAATTAAAATTTTTATTTGTTTCTCGGACGTTTTTTAATAAAAACGAAATTGAAACAGATTCGCTTAATTTTTCTTTTGATGTTTCAATCTGGAATTCACACTCAAAAGCCTTTATCGATATCGGTATTTTGAATGTGAATTCTTTATTTTTTCTTAAGTCAATTTGTTTTCGATTGATAAGGAACGATTCCATAAAGAATGTTATTTCATTTTTTCGTTTATCAATTTAATGTACTTAATTTTTTTGTTAGTTTTTTTATTTGCCCAACACATTACGCAGTCTTTCATCTCTCTTTTGTATTGGGGATCATTTTCATATTGTGTCGTTAAGTTATATTTTGCAAGGTATTCTTCTAAAACTTTGTCCTTCAGTTTTTCAATTGCACCGTTTGGAGTCAACGAGTAGTATTCGGACGGATAAGTATCGCTATGTCTTCCTTGAATGATATAATCCATGTTATCAGGCTTTGAAGCTGTCCCATCGCTGGTTTTTATATAGAAAGTTAGAGGGCCATCCACAACTACATAATATAAGTCACCATCAAATACCCGCATTAGCATTCCTTCCTCATTGCCGAACCAACCGTAAGGTAATTTTGACGCTTTAGCCTTTTGTTTAGTGCCATTTTCAGTATACTCAACAGTAGAGGCATTACATTTATTAACTTTAATGCCCTCCACTGGTTTCATTGCGACATAATCCTCATATGTTTTAAAAAATTTATATTGACTTTTACCTGCGGTAACAATTATTTGGGCTTTTAATAACGTCGCAGTAACTATAAATAGCATTAATAATGTGATTTTTTTCATAACTAAATGTTTTTTGAAGAATTACTCAAATTTAACACAATATCGTGGTTAATTGCATATTTTTAATATATTTATTCATTAATAATTAAATTTTAAATTGAGTGAGTTGCACCAAATACATATTTCTCTTGGTAACCATTCAAATTATTACTTTAAACGTTTCTGCTCAAAACGATTCCCTTCAGAAGTTTAGCCCGATTAAGAATCCTATTTTTTATAAGGATTCCTTTCCAAAGGAAGTAAATAAGCCTGAGATACCCAATAATAAAGTTGTTTCAGAAATAAAGGGATTATCAAATTTAAACGACAGTAGTAAACTATCAGGGCTTAAAAAAAATCTCAACACCGATTCTGTACAGTCAAAATTAAAGGACAAGATATCCATTCGCAAAGACTCAACACTAAACAAGGGGACTATATTAAATAAAATAAAAAATGTCTTTCCGACAGGCAGTATCTCATTGGGCTACGATTATGGCTTTTTGCCTTACACAGTAAATATGCCATCGCCAGCTCAAGCCATAAAAACGGAAGGACGAGTTGGCATTGATGTATTTAATATACCTGTTGATGTCACTTTTTTTTACTCTAGTCAAAAAAATCTAATTGGGTTAAATAATTATTTTAGGATCAGCTATAATGCCGACCGCTATAAAGATAAACTTAGCAATAAATTAACAGGAAATTTAGATAACTATAAGAATCAATTAGGAAGTTTAAATGCTCAAAAACAACAATTAATGCAAAAAATGGCGTATACCGATTATTTATCCTCCATCGAACCTGATAAGTGGCCGGTAGATACTTCTTCCTTACAAAAACCTGATTTAAATGCGCCAAAAATTTCGGGTGTTGCATTAGATTCAAATAGGTATATATCAAATTACATTAAACCAGATTCAACAAAGATTACAAATTCATTAAAAGATAGTCTAAAAAACAATTCCAATTACTCAAAAGCAGATTCTATCGCTCAAAAAGCAATCTATTACAAACAGAAGACGGATTCTGTCATGAAATTGTACGACACTTATAAAAGTAAATATGATGTTTTAAATGACTCTGCAAAGAAAACCCAAGCGAAAATTAATGAACTGGAGACTCTTACTAATGCAGGATATGCTCCTTATTTATCAAAACTACCTTACTTTAATAAGGTGCAAAATTTTTTAAGCGGCATTAAAAAATTTGATTTGGGTTTGTGCTACCCCAGTTATTCTACTTTTTTAGCAAACAACGTTCCGGTTCGAGGTATCAATTTGGAATATCAAAAGAATGACCGGTTCTTCGCCTTTACTTATGGAACAACTGTCAGTACATTATTATATAATAATAGAAACATAGATGGTTTTTTACAAAGCGTTAGAAACTCATATAATTATTTTGATGCAAATAATTTAGAAGCGGGTCGTAAAATCCTTTCGGCAAAATTTGGGGTTGGCACAAAAGAAAACAATCATTTTTTTGCCGGGTTCTTAATAGGCAAAGGTTTAACTTCTTATTTGCATTCCGGTTCAGAAGGTATAGCTTCCAGACCAAAAGAAAGTAATTTAGTCATAGAAGTAGATATCCGTCAAAAATTATTGAAAAATACATTTTTAGATGTGGTAATGGGTAAATCATCCCTTCAGGAATCTGATTTAAACATGGACGTTATTAGGACAGCTGCCAAAGAAGTATTCTCTGGTTTTCGTTCCTACGCTTTTTTAGTTAAACTAAATACCAAAATTTCAGCCACCAAATCCAACCTGACGTTTTCAGTACGATGGGTTGATCCTTTCTTTAAAAGTTTTGGTATTGGATTCATCCGCTCCGACAATATGCGTTACGAAGTAAAATTAGATCAACCTTTAACTAAGGTGCTACGATATACTGGAATGTTCAGGTATGAAGAAGACAATTTATTGAAACTATTGAACTACAAAAACACGTTTTACAGTATCAATAATACCATTTCTTACAAAATAAGGCGTGGTCTAATGCTGAGAGTTGGTTACACTCCGCTCATTCGGACTTTAAACGGAGACAATTACCATATTCAGAATAAAAACTCAATAACAACCGGTATTATAACCTTTACACCGAAGAGCAGGAATATTCAGAAACAATTTAATTTACTTTATAACTATTATCTGGTCAACACTGACAGTTCGCAAATTAATTTTCAAAATTTTTCTTACCAACATCAAATTACATTTAAAAGTGGTTTTAAAACAGGCTTTAATGTATCTTGGTTTAAAAACAACCTGAAAGATTCCACCGGTAATAATGTTTTTCTTGGTGTGTTGGACGTGGGCTATCAATTTAAAAACGGATCTTCGTTAAGCGTGGCAGGGAAATCAGCCTATAAATTAAATAAAGAATTTTATCCCGGCTTTATTGTCAAATCAAGTGTCAAATTATCCAAATCCTTTTATTGGGAATCCCAAGTGGAGAAATTCATCGTCGGAGACCTTTTTAATGGCTACGATTTAAATAATCTGAAAAAATTTCCTTACTATTGTAATACAAAAATAATCCTAAATTTTTAACTTATGAACATTCGAGTGTTATTTAGAGCCTTACTTCCTCTTTTACTAACTCAGTTTAGTATCAGCGCGCAGGTAAGCATTGTAAATATTTCTGTTCAACCCTTTAACATAACCCCCGAAGCCCTTTTAAATGTTGGGATCATGAATAATGAAAATGAAAAGCAGGTTCAAATAATAACTCAATTATATAGTTCAACAAATGCCATAATTCTTACAGTTAAATCACAGCCATTTAAACTGAACAAAGGATTAAACTCAGGTGCGACTGGAGATCGAAGAGTAGCGAGTGCTGAGTATTCAAGTTCATCTCAAGGCAGTTATCTTAAAACAACTCATAATTTGACAAGCGGTCGTTATAAAATATGTAGCTCTATTATTATCGAAGGTGGAGCAGATAAGATTGATGATTTTTGTGATGAATTAGAGGCAGATTTTAATCAGTATTTATACTTGGTTAATCCATTGGACAATGATACCGTAGAAACAAAGAACCCAATATTATCCTGGGCGCACAGTGAACCATTTACAATTTTAAATCAGGGAGAGTTTTATAGAATGATAGTTTCAGAGATGAAAAAGGATCAGTCCGCTGAAGAAGCGATTACAATTAACACGCCTGCTATGGTTAAAAATTATGTAAAAGAACATCAGGTTCAATATCCTTACGATGCTAAAGAATTAAAGGACGGAACTAAATATGCGTGGCAGGTTCAAAAAGTTGGTGATGGTGTGGTTATTAATAAAACTGAAGCATGGACATTTAATACCAAGGCCATTAATGAATTAAAAAGCATGAAGTATGTTGCTTTAAAAAATCAAATTGATGGCTCCTATTACAATGCTTACGATGGTAAAGTGTTTTTTAAATTTTCGGAGGAATACAAAAGCCAAGGCCAATTGAAGTTTAACTTAACAGATGTAAAGTCAAAGATAATTGACATTAATGTTGTTCAGGATAAAGAAAAAACCAAAAATGCAACCACGACAACTGAATTGAAATTATCGGGAGACAATCGTTATGAACTAAACCTTGACGCTAAAAAATTGAATTCCGGCTTTTACACATTGGAAGTGAAAAACGAAAAAAACGAATCTTTTTATTTAAAAATATTTTTACCATAAACTGTACTGCTATAATTTATGAAACTAAAATCAATACTCACGACAATAGTTCTATCAGGCATCGTTTGCTTTATTGCGCTTTGTATTTACAATAAAATGTATCACACAAAAACAGCTTATCTTGAAATTAAAAAAGTGTTCAACGGATTTCAGATGAAAAAAGAGCTGGAAAAGGAATATGAGAAAACGCAAAAAGGAAGAGATAAGATTTTAGATAGCTTGTCATTTAATTTAAAATTAATGTCGAAGCATTTAAACGATCAAAAAAATGCTAAAGTTGAAATTCCAAAAGATGAAATTTACCAGTTTGAATATAACAGAGAAGAGTTTTTGAAATTGAAAAAGCAATATCAGGAAGATAATGCGGTATTAAGTCAAAAATATGACAATCAGATTTTGGCTCAATTAACGCAATACGTAATTGAATATGGTAAAAAAAATGATTACGATATTATACTAGGTGCAGATGGCAATGGTAGCTTGATGTATTCTAAAGAGACTTATAATATATCAGATGACATTATAGTTTATATAAATAATAAATACAAAGGCATTGATTAAACAGTTTGTTATAATTACATTTTTGATAACAACCCTTGTAGTTGCTGCTTCTTGTCATGGCAAAGATTTTAAAGAGCATTTAAACACGGAGCAGGCTGAAAACGAAACTGACGAGTCTGTTGAAAATGTAAACCATTCCAATGAAAAACTGTCCGTTCAGGAATTTATCACTTGGTGCGCAGATAAAAACAACAGGCTCAGTAAATCCAAAGACATTGCAGATATAAGATATGATTTATCTTATATGCCCAAAGAAAGCATGGCCATTTTGGAACTTCGGACTGAGCAATATGATTATCCTAAATTTCAACAGGCTTGCAATCATTATGCGGATATGACGTATTTTAATTTTAAAATGGAAGTGATTGATGGTTCCGGAGAATTATTAAAATATAAATTAGATTCCCCGGCGCAATATGAGGCAAGGGTAAAATATATGTCTTTTGAAATGGAAAAGGATATTTATTTGGTACAAGGGAAAGATACTCTACGTCCCGGATTATTTCAGTTTGAAAGAATATTTGAAGTTGCCCCTTATGCAACAGTTATGTTTTCATTTGACAACAAAAAATTTAATAGAGGTAATGAATTTACAATTGTTTATAACGATAAGTTATTTGAAAAAGGTTTTGTGAAATTTAAATACAACAACAATCAACTCATTAATATACCTAATATTAGCGGATTATGATAAAATTGAATAAACGTAAATTGGTAAAGCTGAAACAAAAGATGCACAAGCAAAGTTCTTTGCTTTTGGCAATTCTGATTTTTTTAGAGGCGGCTTACCCGACAGGAGCTAAGGCTTTATCCGGTGGGCCAAGCCAGCCGGAGGTACAATCGTTTGAACCGATTGGCACTTCGGATATGGTAGATATGTTTTCAGGAGATTTTAATTATAATCTTCCATTGATGGATGTAGAGGGATATCCTATAAATATTGCGTATCATTCAGGAATAAATACAGATCAGGAAGCGAGTTGGGTAGGTTTAGGATGGAACATTAATCCTGGCGTAATTAATAGAAATATGCGTGGTATTCCTGATGATTTTTCGGGAGAAAATGTAACCAAAGAGTTTAATATGAAACCCAATAAAACATGGGGCGTTGCCGCAAATGTAGGTATTGAATTATTTGGCAGTGGTAAAATTGGTTTAGGATTAGGAGGCTCTTATGGTTTTAACTTTAATAATTACACCGGACCCTCTGTTATAAAAAGTTTCAATGTTAACATTAGTGCCGGACTTGGTGGTGGTGGAAAATTAAATGCAGGTTTAGGCTTAACCTCCAGTAGTGATGAGGGGTTGACTGTTCAACCTTCATTGGGTTTTAGTGCCAAAATAAATAGCGGTGGTAATACGGAAACCAGTTTAGGAGTTAGTGTGGGAACTTCATTTAATTCAAGAGGGGGATTAAAACAACTCTCAATTAGTGCTTCAGCGTCTGTTAGTAGACAAGCAACTGATAAGAATGTTACAAAAAATGATGACGGAACTACTACCACAACTGAAAAAGTAAGGGAAGGTAAAAATGCATCATCTGCTTCACTAGGATCTCAAAGTGCAGGTGGAACATTTGATTTCGGTCAGCAAACTTATACACCAAAGATTGATATGCCCATGAAAAACTTTTCCATGTCGGGTAGTTTTACTCTAGGTGGAGAATTGTGGGGCGTACATGGTAAAATCGGTCTATCAGGTTTTTATTCAGCACAAGAATTAGCGCAAACAACTTTAAACAACCCAGCTTATGGTTATCTATATGCTCAAAATGGTCAATATGATGATAACGCCTTAATGGATTACAACAGGGAAAAAGACGGAACATTTACGGAAAATACACCTGCTTTACCATTAACGAATTTTACGTTTGATACCTATGGTGTTTCCGGTCAAGGCATTGGCGGTAGCTACCGCCCATTTCGTGGCGACATCGGCTATGTTTTTGATGCGGCAAGTTATACCACAAATGATAATGATGCCTTAACTGCTGAATTAGGTTTTGGCGGTTATGTCCATGTAGGTACAAACGTGACGGTCATAGATGTATTAAGTCAATCCGGTAAATGGAAAAGCGATAATGCCGCGTTGTATTCATTAGTTCACACTTCAAAAGGAGACGGGAATGATTTTGAAAACGTATATTTCAAAGAAGCAAATGAAAAAACAGTTGACTCTGACCCGAGCTTTTATCAAACAGCAGGGAGTGACAATCCGGTTCGTTTTGATGTGAATTTTGGAAAGTTTAACCATGCTGTAAAAAACGGATTTGTAAATCAATATGGTCAAACAACTTCCTATTCAGGCCCTGTAAAAAGAAAGAATCGTGATAAAAAAACGCAAAATATTTCTTTCTTAAAATCGAGCGAATATAATGACTTTGCTTTTGACAACAGTTACAGCTCTCAATTATCAAGCTCTGCACAACCGCACCACATTGCTGAAATAACTACGTTAGGCACAGATGGGTCGCGTTACATTTATGGTATTGCTGCTTATAATAACACTCAAAAAGAAATTACCTTTTCAGTTGGTAGCACCAATATAGACAATCATAGCAATTCAAGCGGATGGACGGATGAAGCAACAAAAGGTATAGTGCCTTACGGCCCCTCTGACAATTCATTATCTAATTCTCAGGGATTAGATAATTATTACAGCAGAACAACGACACCTGGTTACGCTCACTCGTATTTATTGACTTCAGTTTTAACACCTGATTATATTGATGCTGATGGGATAAGAGGGCCAAGCGATGGTGACTTTGGGGGTTATACAAAATTTGAATATCAAAAAACAAGTAATTTTAAATGGAGAACACCTGTAGCGACTTCCAATAACATTGCAACGTTTTCAGAAGGTTTAAAATCTGATTATACGGATGATAAAGCAAACATTATTTATGGAGAAAAAGACCTTTATTATTTAGATAAAGTAACCACAAAAAATTATGTTGCTGTTTTCCATAAATCTCCAAGACAAGATGGGAAAGGAGTTTCGGGCGAAGATGGCGCAGTTAGTTCATCTCAAACGATTTTAAGGTTAGACAGTATCAGTTTATACAGTAAAAGAGATTTAACTACACCGCTCAAACGTGTACATTTTGAATATACTTATGCCTTATGTCAAGGAGCTCCTAACAGTTCTTCCGGAAAATTAACCCTAAAGAAAATTTATTTTACCTATCAAAATTCGAATAGAGCGAGGATGAGTCCTTATGTATTCGATTATCACGAAACCAATCCTGCTGAAAATCCAAATTATAACATTAAAGCATACGACCGCTGGGGCAATTACAAACCAAATAATTTAACCACAACTATAGGTGTTAAAAGTGCCAGTGATGCCAATAGTTTTATTGGTACAACAAATCTTGCTCCTTCGGATTATCCATATGTAGAACAGGATAAATTGTTAACAGATGTTTACACGGCTGTCTGGAATTTAAAGGAAATTAATCTGCCTTCCGGTGGAACAATTAAAATGTCTTACGAATCGGATGAGTATGCTTATGTACAGAACAAGCAGGCAGGTCAGATGTTTAAAATAATTAATTACGTGCCAACTGCCGTAGGAAGCGACAATGGAAATAGTTTAAAAAATTTCGCAACAGGTGGGGGCAAATTTGTTTTTAAATTGCACAATGGGATTACTGATATTAATAAATATATAAGCGGGATACAATATATCTACTTTAGATTTTTAGTCAATATCAAAACTTCAGGAAGCCCAACTTATCCTCATTTGGAATACGTTTCCGGTTATGGAGAAATAGACCCTGCCAATTGTTCAACATCCGGAGGTTATGGTTTTATAGCCATGAAAGATGTAAATTTAAAAGATGATAATACAGGAACAAATGTTAATCCTGTTGTTAAAGCCGGATTAAATTTTGGAAGGCTGCATTTGCCAAAAGTTGTATGGGACGCTACAAGTGGCAGTTTTAGCGGGACTCTGAGCGGTTCTATTTTATCTTCATTGGTTAATTCATCTTTTATAAAAAACATACGTGATGCAGCAACAGGCCCATCACAAAGTTTATATCAATACTATGCAGTTGCCCAGGAATTTGTTACGAATAAATCATGGGTTCGTTTAAATAATCCTGACGGACATAAGTTAGGAGGAGGTTTACGCGTTAAAAAAATTGAAATGATTGATAACTGGCAAACAATGGTTGGAGGATCGGCAAACGGAGAAACCTCAAACTATGGTCAAGAATACAGTTACAATTTACCGGATGGACGTTCATCGGGTGTTGCTTCTTATGAACCACAATTGGGTGGCGATGAAAATCCGTTTAAACAACCCATTTTTGTAAACGTAAAAAAATTATTGGTGCCAGACGACCAATCTTATGTAGAAGAACCGTTTGGTGAGTCGTTTTTCCCCAGCGCAAGTGTAGGTTATAGCCAAGTAACAGTTAAGAATATCCAAAGAGCTAACGTTACGCGTCACGCTACAGGAAAAGTGGTACACGAATTCTATACGTCAAAAGATTTTCCAACCATCACAAAACGTACGGATGTAAAATTCAGACGTGGGAAAGATGGGCCGGGTAGCTTAAGGTCATTATTAAAAATTAATGTTCGTGATTATTTTGCAGCAACGCAAGGTTTTGCTATTGAATTAAATGATATGCATGGAAAACCTAAGTCTCAGCAGGTATATCAGGAAGGTCAAACAGTACCCATCACGAGTGTTGAATATAAATATAAATCTCAACCTTATTTGAATGGCAGTTTTAAACTAACGAATGATTGTAAAGTCATTGAAAAGAACGGGACAATCAGTCAAAAAAATATTGGAATGTTTTTCGACATGGTTGGCGATTTCAGGGAATCTAAAACTGAGACAAAATCAACGACCGTAGAATTAAACTTAGACGTTATTCCAATTTATGGTGTTCCTGTTCCGATCCCGGGCATTTGGCCGGGCTTTGCGAAAGACAAGTCTAGGTTCCGTTCAGCGACATTAACGAAAGTTATTCAGCGTTTTGGAATACAAGAAGAGACCATTGCTAAGGATTTAGGTTCTGTGGTGTCGACTAAAAATTTAGCATATGATGCCGAGACAGGAGATCTATTGTTAACTCAAACAACCACAAACTACAACGATAAAATTTATTCGTTTAAATATCCGGCTTGGTGGTATTACGATTTAATGGGTTCTGCCTATCAAAATTTAGGGTTTGAACAAAGCGGCGTTAATATTTCAGGTGGCACTGTTAACTTGCCTTCATCCGCATACTTATTTAAAGAAGGAGATGAAGTAGCACTTAAAGGAACATCGGCTTCTAATAATACAGTTGCATGGGTTAGTAATATTACCGGCAATGTGGTTACTTTCATTAAAAAGAATGGCAGTGCAGTTGCATCAGATACTTATAGTTTAAAAATTATTCGTTCGGGTAAGAAAAATAATTTAACGACTGATATGGCAACAATCACTACCTTGACGGATCCTTTAGTATCTTTAAGCAGTAACGCATATCAAAATGTTTTACAAGCCTCTGCAATAGAATTTGCCAATAACCGTAAAACACATTGCGATTGTATTTCAAAGAACACCATTATACCGTTTACCACTAACCCTTTTGTAAGTGGTGTAAAAGGCGTGTGGAGGCCTTTAAAATCGTATACACATTTAACAACACGTGGTCAAAGCAATACAAACAATAATACCAATATCAGAAAAGATGGTATGTTTGAGTCCTATTCACCATTTTACAAATTAACTTCTGGAAACTGGCAAATTGATGGTAATAACTGGACGTATGTCAGTGAAGTAACTGAATTTAATGTGTTCGGTCAGGAAGTGGAGAACAAGGATGCATTAGGACGTTTCTCTTCTGCAACTTTTGGTTACAACCAGACGCAGGCTTTATCGGTTGCTGCAAATGCTCAATTCAAAGAACAAGGTTTTGATGGCTTTGAAGATTACCGTTTTAATCCATGTATCGATGATCATTTTAAAATTGCGACAAACGATACTAATAAAACGGAATCGCATACCGGAAGGTACAGTATGAAGGTTACTGCAGGCTCTCCAAAATTATACAGCAAACAAATTAATTTAAGTTGTATAGATTCTTCCGGTTGTAACCTAAAACTGACAAAAACCTATACAACAAATCCTGCGCCACCTGCTTGGTATGTGAATATTTCCGCAGGTACTGCCCCTTATAATACTACTTGGAATATTTTGTCCGGGGCTTCAAGTAATCCGCAAGTTACGTTTACAAGCACGGGAGTTAAAGTAACCAGTTCAGGGCCTTGCACTATTGAGTTTACGGTGACTGATGATAAAGGATGTACAAAGAAAATAACAGTTAAATTTTAGTTAGAAAAAACATGAAAAAGCAACATTTAATTTATTCGGTTTTAATTTTTATTCTTAGTCTGACCGCACTTAATGCTCAGACTGCTGCTACATCTACAGTTCAAATCAAAGATTTGGTTCTTATTCCTGATGTTGTATTAAACCAAACTGATACGGCACACTATAACTCAAAGTTAATGTTTAAGTTATTTCCGGCATCTGATGTTAATACTATTTATATTCAGTTAGGATCAACGCTCAATTCAAGTAATATTGTAAACACGTTAGCAAACGTAACACATCAAGGCAGTTCAGATAATGTAGTATATAATGGTCCAACTTATCCGATAAGCAGATATACTGTCAATATACCTTTTCAAATTCTTAGGAGTCAACTTACCAATCCTACATACCTGACCGTATTTATACAGGATGCAAGTGGTAATTTTTCTACTAAGCTTAATTATTCATTTAATCCATAATTCTGTTATGAGACTATTTTTTTACATAGGTTTATTTTTGATTCTTTTTTCAAAAGTTTCAGGCCAAATACATTATATCGTAACATCTACCAATGATCCAGTCAATCCATTTATGACAGTTTCCGGGGAACTACGGTGGGCAATAGAACAGGCAAATTTGAGTCCGGGCTTGGATTACATTGATTTTAATATCAGCTCTTCTTCATTTCCGGTTACAATTAACCTGCAAAGTAATTTACCGTATTTCTCAGAACCTGTAATCATTGATGGGAATACTCAAGTTGCATCTTCATATACCGGAGCGGAACCTAAGATAACGATAGACGGTACGAATGGAAGTGCGTTTACTTTGGATTTTGAACCGGGCTCTTCAGGCTCTCAAATAAAAAATTTAACGCTAATAGGAACTCCTTATTATATTCTAGGATTTTATAACTCTCACAACAATTTAATTCAAAATTGTGTCTTTTTAACCGGGGGGCAAACCATTTACTTTTTGGCTTCCAACAATAATAATTTAAAAGGGAACTATTTTGGAACTAATCACACTCTGTCAAGTATTTCGGCTTATCCCGGAAATTACAATGTCATCTCTATTCATTCCTCTAATAATAACACCATAGGCGGCCTACTACCATCTGACAGGAATTATTTTTATAATTCTCCGCTTGTTGTCGCATTTGTGGAAATCTGGTGGGGTTCAACCTATAATAAGGTTTCGGGAAATTATTTTGTCAATAATTTGAAAAATATTTCTTTGCATTCTTCTACGCCAGTTGGTAATAATAATAAATCTTCCCCTGCCATACTGGCGAATATTTCAGGCGGTGTAACCTATATTCATGGAACTTCAACAGCAAATGATTTTATTGAAATATATAAATCGAATACTACTGGCGTCGATGCTGTTCAACTATTAGGAACAACAACTGCCAATTCCCTTGGTCAATGGAATATCAGCACAAGCAGTCTTATTGTAGGAGATAAAGTTGTTGGGACTGCAACAGATCCTTTATCAAATACTTCTGAATTCAGTAATGCAGCTATAGTGGATACGACACCTGTTTGCCCCGGAATAACCTTTTTAACACATACATCCCTGCCAAATAACAGTTATTGCTCCAAATTTGAATTTAATGCGGGAACATCTGGATATACAGGCTCTTGCCCAACTTCTGTTTTAGTAGCGAATTGGAATTATGGTGATGGTTCACCTACCTTTACTAATTGTGCAGATGGAGGAGGAGCCGATTGTGTACACCAATTTACAACTGCCGGTACTTATGTTGTGACTTTGACCATTACGGGCCCAGGTACTTGTACCACATCTTATAACGACACGGTAAAAGTAAGTTGTAACCTTCCTCCATGTACGGATTGTATAAGTTCCTTTGCACCTGTTCCGGGAAAAAAATATTTAGTGAGTGCATGGGTAAAAGAAAAAAATGCACCTCAATCAAAAACGAGTTACACATTTCCAAGTTTAACTATTTTGTTTCCCTCCATTTCATCCAGTACAAGCCCTTTTTTAGCAAGCGGAGCAATCATAGATGGTTGGCAACGTGTTGAAGGAGAATTTACAATACCTTCTACCGCCACCAACATGAGTATAAAATTGGACTGTAATACAGGGGATTGTTTTTTTGATGATGTGCGTGTATTGCCCTTTGACGGCTCTATGAAATCCTATGTTTATGACCCGGCTACTATGCGTTTAGTGGCAGAACTGGACGAACGGAATTATGCCACACTTTATGAATACGATGAAGAAGGAAAATTAATCCGAGTGAAAAAAGAAACTGAAAAGGGAAAAATGACGATTCAGGAAAACAGAAACAATACTAAAAAATAATTTTTGAAAAGAACGTCCTACATATTTTTACTTATACTAATTGTATTCTATTCAAATGCGCAGGTTGGCGCATGGGAATTAGCAACTAAAGCTGAAATGATAGCTGCTTATCAAAAGGCGTGTACTTGGTTTTCGAATACGCAGAATTATGCCTTTAAGTTAAAATATACCTCGTTTAAGAATCACACGTCTAATGAAGTAATAGAAAGTTCTGAGGGTTATTATAAACGTTTGGGTAACAAATACAAAACAGAAGCTATAGGGATTAAGACCGTACAAAACGAAAAAGTGAGAATTATTATTGACACAACTGATAAACTGATTACAGTTTTAAATCCGGGAAAACTTAATCCCAGTTTAACAGAATCTAAAGATTTGGAAGTAATGTTAGATAATGTGAAAGCGTTAAAGAAAAGAAAAGTTGGAAAAAGTATTTGCTACAGAATAGATTTTATTAAAAATGAATTGTATGAGGCTTATGAATACACGATAAATGAAAAAGGCCTATTGCAATCATTGGTCTATTATTACAGCGAACAAACGGAAGACGATGATGGAGACGGAGAATATACAACTCCAATAAAAACAAAAGTAAAACCACGTTTAGAGGTGATATTCTCAAATTACCAAACACCGATTGCAATTGCAGAGTCGGAGTTTTATGAAAAATTAGTTGTACTAAATGGTAACCAAAAAATAAATTTATTGGATAAATATAAAGCCTTTCAGGTGAAGGATTATAGATATCAGGCAAAAAAATAAAATTAATTAATCAGATATTATGAAAGTAACTGCAAAATTAACCCAGCTGACAAGATTATTAACCGTAGTGGTATTAGTTTTTTTAGTATCACATAAAGGCCATGCTAAACAAATACCAACGGTAACGGGTATTTTAAAAACGAGCTCGGCTTTGAGCACAACGGTAATCGCTGGAACACCTTCTGCGATAAATACAATATTGGTGCCGGTAGTTGCAACTGCGAAAGATTATAATATCCAAAACACGATTTCATTGAAATACGATTTAGGAACAGATACATTTTTCCTGGCAAAAACGGATGTACGAGTTAAAGTGACCATCAACCGTTGGGATGTTACAAATACGCCACTTCCAACAACAAGCAGAAAATTATCGATCAGCATCAATAACAAATTAAACCAAGCCATATTAGAACAGTCATCAGTTAATTTAACGAATGGTTATAAAATAACAATGACAGTGGATAGTATTTGGGTAAATGGTGCGTCAGTAAAAACATTGCCAAGATATGTTTCTGTTGAGTCAGAAATTAACATGGATCGCTATTACGATTTTTCTTCTCCTTCACTTACAACAGTTAATATGACAGGTATCACGCCTTTGGATGATGATTGTGATGGTATCATGGATGAAGTAAAAGTCAATTGGGCTTCATCTCCTTCCATTGTAGCTGAAGAATTTCAACTGGAATGGACATACGTAAATAATTACTCTTCTATTGGAGGCTCTTATCCTGCTAGTGCTTTTACGACGGACTTCAAAACAAACTCCACCCGTATCACGACATCAGATAATTCTTATAAATTATCATTACTATTTGATAAAGGTTATATTGCTTTTAGGGTAAGGGCTGTTGGAAGGAACTATCTAACACCAACAGAATTTATGTATGGGCCATGGACATCGCTCGATCAGGTCAACATGGGTTCATTGTCTTCGAGTGAATTATATAATGTCACAACGGAACATGAGAAAATAAAGAACTGGCAATATTCAAGTACTTATGCCGAAGAAGGAAAAAAGAAAGAAGTCATCAATTACTTTGATGGTAGTTTACATAACCGACAAACAGTAACAAAAGTAAATTCTGATAAGAACGTTATTGTGGGAGAGACCATGTATGATTTTCAAGGGCGTCCTGCGGTTAACATTCTTCCTGTTCCTGTTGTACTTAATTGCACTAACACTGGTTCTGAACCTTCCATTAAATACTACAATAAGTTTAACGTGGACGATACTAATAAAGTATATTCCAAGAACGATTTTGATTTAGACGCGTCGGGAGCTTGCAATTCTATTTCTGCGCCAATGGATACAACATCAGGAGCATCACAATATTATTCAAACAATAACCCGAATAAAAACCAACAACAAAGTTTTTTACCTCATGCAAAGGAATATCCGTTTACTCAAATCGAATACACTCCCGATAATACAGGGCGTATCAGAAACCAAACAGGAGTTGGAAAAGATTATCAGTTTGGTTCAGGAAAAGAAACTAAGTATTTGTATGGGCAGCCAAACCAAATACAAGTGGACAGATTATTCGGTTCGGAAACAGGAGATGCTTCACACTACAAAAAAAATGTGGTAATCGATGCTAATGGGCAAACGAGTGTTACCTATATGAATCAGGAAGGTAAAACAATTGCAACTGCATTGGCGGGTGTTCCACCTACAATTGGGACATCAACAAATACACGTTTGGATTCTTTAGAATATGCCGGACAGAATCAAAATAAATTAACGGTTGATCTGTTTAATAAAAATGCGATGGGTGTTAGTAACTTAAATACTGTTCCTGCATCAAACGATCAAATCGCTTTCACTACACAGTTGCTAGTGCCGTTTAAAAGTTTGTATGAATTTAAATACGACTTAAAAATTGATACGTTGGGAGATGCTTGTTTAAGACCTAACATTTGTATTTCCTGTGTTTATGATTTAGAAATACAGGTAAAGGATGAGTGTGGTGTTGATTTAATTACAACAGTAACCAGTACAGTAAGCGGAAACCCTTGGCCGTCGAAACCAATAAAATATGTTACCGGAAAAGTTGACACGACAGGAAATAAATTAACCTTTAATATTCATTGTACAAGCCCTAATTTATTTAAGGATTCGGCAAAAGTGAATTTAATTTTAAAACCAGGTGTTTATACGGTAAGTAAAATATTAAAGGTAAACCAAGAGGCTAAAGATTTTTATGTAAAAAACTATCTTGATTCTGCGAATAATAAGTGCGTAAAAACACTTAGTCAATTTCAGGCAGATGCCTTATCAAAAATTGACACTTCTGATTGTTATAACACCTGTGCATCTTGTGTAGCGGCTTTAGGAAGCAAAGACGATTTCGTTTCTTCAGGGCAAGGAACCGAGGTGCAATGGGAATTTTTAGTTGATCAATGTACTGAACCTTGCAGGCAAAAAACCTTGTGCGATAATACTTATGATATGATGTTATCGGATGTGAGTCCTGGAGGGCAGTACGGTAAATTTAATTCCATTACGTATAGCGCAGCAAGCGAACCTATTTCTGTTTATAATACTGCCAATAGTTTAAATCCAAATATTATTCCCGGTTCGTATGCGAATTGGCAACATCCTTTAATGCGTTTAAATGGGAATTTTTATAATATGTACTTGGATGAGAATGGCGTAAGGACAAAGGTAAATCTTTCTGAACCATCTCCAGGTGTTTTTGTCCCTCCTGTTGTAAATACATCTTCAGTATATTTAGATGGTGTTTCTGGATTAAAATATACCTATCCTGAAAACTTACAAAAACTTTCAGATTTTATCCCAATATGGGATCCGGGTTTTGCAAAATCATTAGTGGTATTCCATCCTGAATACGCTTATTACGTGTCTTGTTCGGAACAAGCGATTAAATTTACAGGAGACAACCGCTCAAGTGATATTTTTGATAGTTTGTTATTGGTAACTGAAACATTTAATCAAGCATTAACGTTAGGTATTATAAAATCAAATTATTTGACCAATGCAGCTGCCATCAATAAAATAAAAGACATTTGGTTAACCCCAACTGGTAACTACGATCCGTTTTTCACAAACAATAATTTTCAATATACAACTTCCACTAATCCACAAACAGGAACGAAAACAAATATTGTGATGGCAGGTGGAGCGCCTTATAATGTAAATCTTCAGTCTCAAATGAATTACATTATAAATAATTACCGTTTTATAGGTTCAACACCTTATACGATGGCTGACATAGCTGCTGTATTGACGCGTTGTGGTAATAATTTTGGCGCAACACCAACAGCAACCTGTTTAGCATTTGGTAAAGATTATTATCCCTATACTACTCCTCTAAATGATAGTATCCGTAATAAAGAATGGAGATTGTTCAGACAATTTTATTTTTCTGAAAAGCAAAAGTTACAATTTAAACGCATGGATTTTTATGCCAAGCATGGAGATGATGCCTACTCTAATTACTATGGCGGATGTAATGCTTGTATTGGAAACAGTAGTTATAATCCCTTTATTGCCCAAATGCTTATTACAAATCCGTTTTTACAGCCTTATCCAATTTCCGCTTACTTTGATTTATCGCAGCCTTGCGGCTATGCTACATCTTCAAATTACGGAGGTGTAACCAAACGTTTTTATGACCCTGCCAATACAGGATTGAATACAGGAAGTGTAGGATCATTGCTATATCAAACAACTGGGCAATGTCCTTTAGCGTTTCAATTGCAAAATTTCTTAAGTGCGATGGCGACAAATTCATTATTAAATTCAGCTGCATCAACGAGTTTAAACACAGTCAGTGAATTTAATCCTGATTTATATTTAGCTGTTAGTGGGGGTGTTATGCCTTCATCATTTGTAAATTATAATTGGCAAATGATATCTTCTTCAGGAAATTTATTTACCGCAAATATTATTAACCCTAGCACCAGTCTAGTAAAATGTACGGTTACATTGGATAAAACAGGAACAACCATTCCTAGTTTTTCAAACATCATCAGTTTAAATTCTTTGGTATATGATCCTACCGGTATCGGAACAGGTGCATTTAAGGCAGTAGCGGTGTATGTTGTAGGAACAAGCACCTTGTCAGCAAACATCACTGGTAATTCATGTATTAATGTAAAAGACTGTAATTTTGAACCTCAGTGTACAGCTAACCAGTTTGCATCCGAAATGTCAAACTTGTTGAGCTATATGCAATCAACAGGTGTATTATTAGTATCTGGAACTACTAATCTATCATCCAATCCAAGCTTAAATGCTTTTTTAACTCCAACTATTAAAGGAACTTTAGGTACACCTAATTCAAATATGGTGTATCAATTTGTCGGCCCTAATAAACTAACGTTTTACGATAGTTCGAACCCGACTACAAAAATCGTTTTAACGGTAACAGTTAGCCCATCAGGTTCGGGCCCAAGTATTAAAACATTTGCTAATATCAGAAGTAATTACAACAACTTATTTAAAATGGATGGGTTGAATGTATCCGGCGTAAAAATTTCAGATATAGACGGAAAAGCAGAAAAAATTACGCCAACACAAACTATTGGTATTAGTATGGGTACTTGTGGTTTACCTGAGCCTGCGGAATGTTCCGAAAAAGAACACAAAGTTCGTAAAGATTTAGAATTGTTAGTGAACGAAATTTTAAGTACCAAACCACTTAATCCGAATGTGGACTTGTTTACTTTAGCCAGTTTCTCTTCTCTATTAAAATCGTATGTGCCAACTACACTATCTTCTACGAATGGAAGTTATAATTTTAGCGGCGCACCAAATCCTAATTTTGATACGCTTAAAATAAATATTGCAAGTACAGGAGAAACTGCTCCATGTACGTTTAAACTTTTTCATTACAGAAATAACGGAACCACTTATAATTTTCAGAATATTATTAATGTTTCTAAATTAAGCGGGATTGGCGCTCCAAGCATAGCGGGGAATTACACTTACTTTAAAGCATTGGCAACTTATTCCATTGGCGCATCAACTGTTAAAGATACCATATATGGTTATTCATGTTGGCCAATCAAAAACTGTGATCCTTGTCCTCCAAAACCTGCACCAACAAATTCTCAGGCTAAATTAGACAGTTCCTATGTTGCGGCAGGCAAAGCTTCTTTTGATGCTAATTTACCTGCTTATGATATCTATAAAACAGCCGTCGATACGTTGAATGCAAAAATGGGTTGGACAACTACAAGCCCTAATTATGTTCCACCAATGGATTTTTTAACCTATGCAAATACAGGATTTATCAGTGCGAAACAATATGTAAAATTCGTTACAAATTTTGACACCTTGATTGATAGTAAGGTCATGTTAAAACCTGATACTTTTGTGTATAACTATGGTAACTTGGTAAACTGTAATAAAGATTTTAACCGTTACGTTAATGCCATAGTAGCGTATAATATTAGAGCAACATCTGTATCAGGAGCAACTATTTTACCTGCAATTAAAGATTCCACATTTTACTCCAATCATTTATGTGACAGTTCATTTAAATACGTCAAGTATTTAAGAAGCTATCCTGTCGCAGGGCCAAATCCGGTAGGCATATTAGCGTATTTTGGAATAACAACACTAGTGCCTAATTACACAGACTCCTGTAAAAAATTATATGAAAAATACATTAAAATTCATGCGCAGTTTTTAGCAAACCCGGTTGTTCAATCAAATTGTAAAGAAGCAAATATCAACCATCCGCTTTATAGCTATGATGAGATTGTAAAAGCTAACTTATGTTGTACTACTCAAGGTTTAACTGCTTTTAATAATTATATTAATAGTTTGGCAACGGCTTCAGTGAGTTGCCCACCGTCTTTACCTTCAATAACCAGTTGTACAACAGCAGCGGCAGTTACAAGTAATCAGGATCTATGTCAAAAATATTATACAGCACTTAAAGTTAAGTTAAATCAATACAATGCATCGCCTTATTCTGCTGCTCATACCCATACTTTAAACCCATTGATTTATCCTACATTTAATTCGTTTTTATTGGCGGGTTATTGCGATTGTGTTTTAAATTATATCGGGTACTTAAATACTTATATTACAGCACCCGCTTCATCCACTTTAACCTTACCGGTGGATATTGATAATTACCCGGGCTGCCCTCATTCGGTAGCACCTCCTCAGGATTCATGTAGAAAATTATATGAGACGTATCTACAAACTGTAAACGCATACAACAGTTACATTAAGAATAATAAATTACCATATCCATTAATTACGGCTATTTTCAGTGCAGATGAGTTCATTAAAAACTATTGCAATTGCGCAAAAAAATTTATTGCCAATCTGCAAGGTGTTATAAACGGTGTGAAACCAACGCCTGAGCAAATTAAATTAATGACGGATTTGCCATCATCTTGCGAGAAACCATGTACCAATGGCCCGCCTGATTCAGCTTTTGTTTTCCCTCCTTACACTAAGTATGATAATCCATGTGTACAACAGCAAATCAATTTAGCCCTGCAAAATGCTGCAAATGCTTATCAGCAATACAAGGACAGTATGACGACTGTGTTTGCAGCTTTATATACCAGACATTGTTTAAGCGCAATGGAAAACTTTACCTATAAATACTGGGATAAAGAATACCATTATACGTTGTACTACTATGATCAAGCGGGGAATTTAATAAAAACTATTCCGCCGGAAGGCATAGAGTTTGTTCCTGTTACTTCCTATTTAGATCCATTGGAACAAAAAGTAATCAGCGATAGAACTTACAATCAGCAGAACGTGTTTACTACACACCGTATGGCAACCACGTATATTTATAACTCCTTAAATCAGTTAATATTCCAGTCTTTACCAGATCACGACAATATGGACATTTGCGATGGTTTAAATCCGAACGGTTTAGACACAGGCTTAGTTATTAACTCTGTTCAATTCGTTACGGCAAATAAAGGCTACTTATGTGGTTTTATTAAAAGCAGCACAGGATATAAACGCGGTTATGTATATACAAGTAATGACGGCGGAAACTTTTGGACTAAAGTAAATGGTGTTACCTCAGGTGATTTACAAAAAGTACAATTTGTCACAGCTACAAATGGTTTTGCTGTATCTAACTTTGGAATGGTATTTAAAACTATTGATGGTGGAAACAATTGGGATTTATTAACGAGTTTATACAATCCTACCTCCGGCACACGTTTTACAGGT
>ERZ724520.308-NODE-308-length-26609-cov-24.567824_pt1 | contig 26609 bp, 24 predicted proteins | sample MGYA00376053_ERZ724520 | MGnify/ENA primary metagenome ERZ724520 (study PRJEB28724, sample SAMN07190886) | activated sludge metagenome | isolation source: activated sludge of sewage treatment plant in Hong Hong | place: USA: Christiansburg, Virginia | collected...
CTAGTGGTGGAATTTTTACTGCCAACGATGCTAAAGAAAAAATACAAGCTGGTGCTAGCCTTGTACAAGTTTGGACTGGCTTTGTATACGAAGGTCCAAGTATTGTAAAAAACATTTGTAATGGGTTGACGTAACTCTTATGTTTATAAAAAAATTTCAAACTAAGCTAGCCAAAGTTTAAATTATTATCGAATAATACTAATTGAACCGCTGAATGATTTTGGATAAGAGGCATCGTTTAGTTGTAGTATGTAATAATATGTACCAATAGGTAATGTTTTGTTATTAAAAGTACCACTCCAAGGTGTAGTGTAGCCTTTAGAAGTAAAAATATTTCTTCCTCCTCTATCAAAAATTTCTAGTGTGCAGTTGGGAAATGCAACCAATGCTGGGATTGTCCAAGTATCATTTATCCCATCTCCATTTGGAGAAAATACATTTGGAATAGCAATATTTGGAATTACTTTTATTTCAACTGTATCGCTTGCAACACAACCATTGATACTTATTGCAGTTAGTGTATAAGTAGTTGTATTGAATGGATTTGCAACAGGATTTTGTACTGCATTATTACTTAAATTATAATTGGGCAACCATTGAATTGTTGAAATATTTCCTGTAATTGTTGGGCTTAAAATTGTTGAAAAATTTTGTATAATAATTTTATTTACACCAGCATCTACAATGGGAGTTGCTTCAACAATAATATTTTGTATTTTCGTTGTAGAGCAACTATTGTTGGCAGTAAATGTATATTGTATGGGCACTGTTCCAACGCCTGCTAGTGCTGGATTAAATAGTCCAGTTGACGTAACTCCAGTTCCTGAAAAAATAAAAGTTCCAACAATACCAGTTGTTTCGGTGGCATTTAATTGAAATGGTGGCGATAAAGTACAGGTTGGAGTAACTGCATTAAAAACAACATTGGGTGCATTTTGAATGGTTGCAAAAATGCTATCTTTTTTGGTACACCCGTTTACCGAAATGGCAATTGTGTATTTGCCTAAATTTAAATCTGTAAAGTTGGGTACAGAAATATTTTTTGTTGAAGCAAAGAAATTATTTGGTCCATACCAAGCATACACTGCTGGTTCAATAGTATTGTTACTAATAAAATTTGCTGTGCTAAATTTACAAAAAGGCAATACTGCCGTAATTTGTGTATTGGGCAATGGTTTAACTGCTACATTCACTGTATCTACATCTATACATCCATTTTTTGTGGTAGTTAAAATATAATTACCAGCCGACGCAAGTGTAATGTTGTTAATATTATTGGACAATAAGTTACTTGTAAAACCATTTGGACCAGCCCAAGAATAAGTAGCTCCAACGCCTGCAGATGATGCACTAAAATAAACTGATTCATTTTCACAAACTGGGTTTACTGTACTTGCATTTACGATAGGTTTTTCGTTAATTACAACTGTAGTTGATTTTGTAATAGTAGTACAGCTTGGTTTTGTAGCAACAACAGTATACACACCAGCCATGTTTAATTGCATGTTGGCAATTGTTGGATTTTGCAAAGTGCTTGTAAAACCATTAGGCCCTGTCCAAGAATAAATTATTCCTTCGGCAGCACCAACATCACAATACAACTTTAATGTGTCGCCTTTACAGCCAGGTTTAATGGGTGTTGCATTGCTAGAATTGTTGGCCTCAAAACGATTGTAATCTGAAAAATATCCATATCTACATCCAGTTAAAACATCTCCATGTATAATACTTAAATGAAAATCTTTTACACTGTTTTTTACAATTGCCGTTGCTCCTGGTTGCATTTCGTTTGTACCAATTGAAATCCTTGCATATTTCCATGCACCATTTGTATTGGGTACATCATTAAATTGAGCAGCATTTATGGTGCTTGTATTTCCATTAAACGTAAAGTTTCCTTCGCCACCTATTGGCACTAAAATATTGGCAAATAATGGTGAATTTACAGATCGTGTAAAACCAACTGTTCGTGAACCTGAACATTCTAGCTGAGGCAATAAAGCTTGACCAACTTCGCAGCCAAAACCAGACAAGTGCAATACATATACAGGTTTACTGGTTTCTATATAATACACATTGTTAAATGAATTTTGTTTATGTGTTTCACCAATATTTAAAGTGGCAACCATTGTTCCATTTATGGTTACAGTAGTATTGTTTTGTGTTGCTAAAACAAAAACAATATCGCTTGGCTGAGTGCTTGGATTGCTTAAATAACCTGGCAAGCTTATATATTTTGTACCAACCAATGATAAAGGCACCAATTGATCGCCTGCTAAATCTGAACAAGTAGCATAACCGCCACCTGTAATGGTATCATCTTTAATAGTAATAGCAATAGGCTTTGTAGAGATTACTACACTACCCATTAAATGGTTACTTGCCAAATTACTTGTAGCCGTTGCTGAATATGTTTGACCCCTATTTAGTGTAATGTTGAATGGTATTCCAGCAGAGTGTCCATCAATATCAGCACTTGGCGTTATGGTTACAATAGTTGCATCTTCTGTTGCAACAATATCAAAAGAATTATAAGGTTTTGGAGTGGGGGAGCCACTATTGCCCATTACATTTTGTGCAGGTATAAAAAAAGAGTTGCCCAAAGCATTGCGTCCCTTCAATGCAAAAATTTCTGGATTGTTATTCGAAGCCTCTTCATAATAAGCTGTGATAAATGCAGTACTTCTTATGAGTAAACCTGTGGTTAATATTTGGTTGGCTGGTTTTGTTTCAATAATATCTATGACCGATGTTAAGTCAATTGACTGTGTAGTATTGGCTGAAATATTTAGTACAGTTGGTACAAAATTGTTGTTGGCTGGTTGTGTAATGGTAACTATTGCATCCTGAGATAAAGCTGTAAAACGTAAATAAATTGGCCTATCTGCATGACCACTAGTAACCTCTGGAGCAACAAACCAAAAAGATGTATCGGTTTGTGCATGAAGTTTAGAACAACCAACTATTACAAGCAATAACAAAAATCCTAGTCTACGCAACATGCTTCAAAATTCGGGTAAAAAAATTACGTAAATTAAAATTATTTGATAATTTTTTTTGATGAATCAATTCATGGAAACTGCAATTAATAGTTCAACGGTTTACTATTTCAGCAACGCATTAATTGCTGTATGTACTTTTTTAAACTCAAATAAATCCAAGGTTTCATTCATCATTGTAGCAATTTCTTTGGTACACAAATTGCCAATACTTCCTTCGTGTGTATGATTTACTTCTGTTGAATAAGTAAATTTATTGGCTTCAATTGCTAAGCCAACTTGTTTATAAGCATTTCTAAAAGGAACACCTTGCAATACCAATTTATTTACTTCCTCTACACTGAATATGTACTTGTATTTTTCATCGGCTACAATATTTTTTTTGATAGAAATATTGCTTAGCATTAACGAAGCCATGTTAATACAATCTTTCAATGTTTGAAATGCAGGAAACAAATGTTCTTTCAACAATTGTAAATCTCTATGATAACCACTTGGCAAATTGGTAGTCATCATTGTTATTTCATTGGGCAATGCTTTTATTCTATTGCAATGACTTCTGATTAATTCAAAAACATCTGGGTTTTTTTTGTGTGGCATAATGCTGCTGCCAGTTGTTAGTTCAACAGGAAAAGAAACAAAGTCAAAATTCTGATTTAAGTATAGCGTCATGTCCATACTCAACCTACTTAAAGTGTCAGCCACATTTGCTAAAGCTTGTGCAGTAATTCTTTCAGCTTTTCCTCTGCCCATTTGTGCATACACAACATTGTAATTCAAATTTTCAAACCCTAATAATTGAGTAGTTAATGTTCTGTTTATTGGAAACGAAGAACCATAACCAGCAGCACTGCCCAATGGATTTTTATTGACCACTTTATATGCTGCATGCAAAGTTGTAACATCATCTACCAAACTTTCGGCATAAGCACCAAACCATAAACCAAAACTACTTGGCATAGCAATTTGTAAATGCGTATAACCAGGAAATAAATGATTTTTAAACGCCTCACTTTGTTGCTGTAGTAATTGAAAAAATGGTTGAATAGCGTTTACTATTTCTTCAATTTCGTTACGTAGGAATAATTTTATATCAACTAAAACTTGATCGTTTCTGCTTCTTGCACTATGAATTTTTTTGCCAACATCGCCGAGCCTTTCTGTTAAAATTAATTCTACTTGTGAATGAATGTCTTCTACATTATCTTGTAAAGAAAAATTGTCTTCTTGTATGTTTTGATAAATTTTCTTTAGCTCAATTTTAAGAACTTCTAAATCTTCTTTGGTTAACAAGCCAACACTTTCTAACATGGTTATATGAGCTAGTGAACCAAGAACATCAAATGCAGCTAAGTACATATCCATTTCACGGTCTTTACCAACAGTAAATGTTTCAACTTCTTTAAGTGATGCTTTATCTTTTTGCCAGAGTTTCATGAGAAGAAATTTTATTTTTTACCGCTGAGAACGAGAGAAGCAAAGGTTTCGCTGAGTTATCTCTGCGATTGCTCTTTAACTCATGTTCTCTGCGGTGATGAAAGTTGAATAAAGTTATATAGAACAAGTGTGCCCTACTGTAGCAGGATTTTCAACGACGCAACTTTAGCATAATTAATATTCTACAGTTTGTTACAAAACTCACAGCAATTGGTTTAATAATTTAATATATGTTTCAATACCATCTTTTATTTCGTCTAAATAAATATACTCGTCTGCTGTGTGGCTTCTTGCACTATCGCCTGGCCCCATTTTTAAAGTAGAAAAAGGCATTAATGCTTTATCGCTTGTTGTTGGACTGCCATAGTAACTTTTGCCCAACGCAATACCTGCTTTTACCAAAGGATGATCTAACGCAATTGACGTTGATTTCATACGAGTGGTACGAGGCTTAAACTTGCTCTTTAAATTGCTTTTGAGTTCGTTTAAAATTTCGTCGAAAGTATATAACTCATTTACACGAACATCAATTACAAATTTGCATTGTGCAGGCACAACATTGTGTTGCTTGTTTTCTGTTTCAATAACAGTAACTGTTAACATGCTTTCGCCTAACAGGCTACTTACTTTTTCAAATTTAAAATTTCTAATCCAGTTAATATCATCAACTGCTTTGTACAATGCACTTTCACCTTCTTTACGTGCAGCATGTCCAGCACGACCTTCAGCTACACAATCAATAACCATTAAGCCACGTTCGGCAACGGCCATTTCTAATTTTGTTGGTTCGCCAACAATGCCACAATCAATTTCTCCTAAGTAAGGCAACACCAATTCTATTCCATTTACTCCACTAATTTCTTCTTCGGCACTTGCTGCAAAAACAACATTGTAGGCAGTATCAGTTCTGCCATAATAATACAAGAAAGTGGCAATCAAAGAAACCAAACATCCACCTGCGTCATTACTACCCAATCCAAATAATTTACCATCTTTTATTAAAGGCGTAAAAGGGTCAACAGTGTAGCCTTTATTGGGTTTAACTGTATCGTGATGAGAATTTAATAAAATACTTTTTTTATTTGCGTCGTAATATTTATTCTTAGCATAAATATTGTTGCCCACTCTTGCAAATGGAATTGAGTGACCTTCAAAAAATGAACAAATAATTTCTGCAGTGTCATTTTCTTCTTTGGAGAATGAAGGCGTTGCAATTAATTGTTTTAATAGTTCAATTGCTTCGCCTTGTAATATTTCTATTAATTGATTGCTCATAATGTTTTGTTTTTACTTTGCGAAGTCTCTGACTTCGCAAACTTATGCTCTTAATAGTCTGAGACTAAAGAGAACATAGTGTATACGAAGTCGGAGACTTCGTATAGCTTAATTTTTTTGTATGGTTGTTCCTGCTTCGCCTTCAACTAATTGTTGCAGCTGTTCTGCTTTGCCAATAATTACTTTGCCAACGCCGTTTTCTATAGCGGCAAATGCATTGTCCAGTTTTGGAATCATACCTGCAAATATTAGTGCCTTGCCTCCTGAAAGAGGATTTTTAAGTTCTTCGTAATAAGCTTTAGTTATTACCGGAATTACACTTGCGTCATCATACACATCTAATAAAACACCTGCTTTTTCAAATGAATAAATTAATGTAGTATCATATAAAGCACTCATTGCTTTTGCTATTTCTTGAGCAATGGTATCGGCATTGGTATTTAATAATTGTCCCTCATTATTGTGAGTTATTGGCGACAACACAACAGCCATATTTTGTTGTACTAAACTGTTTATAAAAGTGGAGTTTACTGTATCTACATCTCCAACAAAACCATAGTCCACCTCACCCCCAACCCCCTCTCCTAAAGGAGATGGGGCTTTAGAGCCACGTTTGTGAGCTTGAATTACATTGCCATCGGCACCAGTTAATCCAATTGCATTACAATTATTGGCTTGCAATTGAGCAACAATATTTTTATTTATGGCACCTGCATAAACCATGGTTACCACTTTCAAAGTTTCTGCATCAGTTATTCTTCTACCATCAACCATTTGTTGTTTTATACCCATTGCTTCGGCAACTTTTGTTGCTAATTTTCCACCACCATGCACCAATATTTTCTTTCCTTTAATTGCTGCAAACGATTGTAAGAATGATGCCAGTTTTACTTCATCATCAATAATATTTCCACCAATTTTTATCACAAATAACTTTTCCATACTTTCAACTTAATACTTATAACTTACTCATTAGTATCTCACTCAAAACAACTTGTGCAGCCCAAACTCTATTGCATGCTTGTTGCGTTACTAAACTGTTGGTGCTGTCTAAAATTTCATCACTCAATTCTACGTTTCTTCTTACAGGTAAACAATGCATTACTTTAGCATTATTGGTTAATGCCATCTTCTCACTAGTTAACATCCAACGTGGGTCGTTATCATAAATTTTACCATAGTCTGTATAGGTACTCCAATTTTTTACATAAATAAAATCAGCATCTTTTAGTGCTTCATCTTGGTTATGTGTAATGGTTGCACCTTTAGTAAATTCTTCACTCAATTCATAATCTTGTGGATGTGTGATTACAAAATCTGCTTCGCCCCAAGCATTTACCCATTGGGCAAAACTGTTGGCTACACATTGTGGTAAAGGTTTAATATGTGGAGCCCAAGTGAGCACAATTTTGCCCCTAGCCCCTAAAGGGGGACGAAGAAGCATGTCTTCTTTAATCGTGATAATATCTGTAAGTGATTGTAAAGGATGCAGTGTTGCACTTTCTAAGCTTACAACTGGCACACCAGCATATTTTATAAACTGGTTAATGTACATTTCACTATAATCTTCTTCTTTATTTTTTAACGATGGAAATGTTCTTATTGCCAGCACATCAAAATAACTTCCTAAAATGGGAGCAGCATCTTTTATATGCTCTACTGTTGTGCCACTCATTATAGCACCTTCTTCAAATTCTAAAGCCCAGCCTTCTTTATCTACATTAAAAACAATGGCTTCCATACCTAAATTAGCAGCAGCAACTTGTGTACTTAAACGTGTACGTAAACTTGGATTAAGAAACAATAAACCAATGCGTTTATTAGTACCTAAATGTTTGTCTACAAAAGGGTTTGCTTTGTAGGCCAAAGCTTTTGCTACCAATTCGTTGATGTTGCTTACATCGTTTACAGAAATAAATTGTTTCATACCCCTATCCCCTAAAGGGGATTATTGTGTTTTGTTATAAAATTTATGTACTTAGCTTTTGAATTACTATTTGGCTCCTGTTGCGTCGCACACTTCCACTTTTTGTTCTTTACTGAAATATATAAACCACAACGACTTTACGACTGAACGATTCACAACGTAGTGCTTCTTTGTGTCGATATATCTTTATTGGCCTAAAGTATATTCTTTAGTACAAGTGTGCTACGCAACAGCAGCTAAATCTTATTCTACAGCTGGTTACACAATTGAAATATTTATTAATAAAAAACCCAAATGTCAATTTATGGCACTTGGGTTTTTGTTATTCTTTAATTATTTATTTGCAACAAATTACCTAGCCAAGTTTACAGCACGTTTTTCACGAATTACTGTTACTTTAATTTGTCCAGGATATGTCATTTCAGTTTGAATTTTTTGTGCAATTTCAAAGCTTAATTTATCGCTATCGCCATCAGTTACTTTATCTGCTTCTACAATTACACGTAACTCTCGACCAGCTTGAATAGCATACGCTTTTTCTACACCATTATAAGCTTGAGCTAAGGTTTCTAAATCTTTAATACGTTGAATGTACTGTTGCATAATTTCTCTTCTTGCACCTGGCCTTGCACCACTTATGGCATCACAAGCTTGTATAATTGGAGAAATTACATATTGCATTTCCATTTCATCGTGGTGAGCACCAATTGCATTTACAACAGCTGGATTTTCGCCATACTTTTCAGCCAATTTAGCACCTAACAAGGCGTGGCTTAATTCAGTTTCTTCATCTGGCACTTTACCAATATCGTGTAATAAACCAGCACGTTTTGCTAACTTAGGGTTCATGCCCAACTCAGCAGCCATTACTCCGCAAATATTAGCAGTTTCACGACTGTGCATTAATAAGTTTTGACCATAAGAACTACGGAAACGCATTTTACCAACTATACGCACCAACTCTTTATGCAAACCATGTACACCTAGTTCAATAACAGTTCGTTCACCAATTTCTATAATTTGCTCTTCTAATTGACGACGAGTTTTTTCAACAACTTCTTCAATACGTGCAGGGTGAATTCGACCATCGGCAACCAAGCGTTGTAAACTTAAACGTGCAATTTCTCTACGCAATGGATCAAACGAAGAAAGTACAACAGCTTCCGGAGTATCATCAACAATTAAATCTACACCTGTAGCAGCTTCAATGGCTCTAATGTTTCTACCTTCTCTACCAATAATTTGTCCTTTAATTTCATCGCTTTCTAACTGAAACACAGTTACTGTGTTTTCAATGGTTTGCTCTGCAGCTGTACGTTGTATACTTTGAATAACAATTTTACGAGCTTCTTTATTGGCTTTTTGTTTAGCATCTTCAATAATTTCTTGTTGTAAAGCCAATGCTTGTGTATGGGCTTCGTTCTTTAAACTTTCAATTAATTGATTTTTTGCTTCATCGGCACTTAAGCCTGCAATTTTTTCTAACCTACGAATATGCTCTTCTTGGTGTTTTTCTAACTCGGTACGTTTTTGATTCACCACTTCAATTTGGCGGTTCAAGTTTTCTTTAATGGCCTCGTTTTCTTTAACCTGTTTTTCTAAGGCAGTATCTTTTTGGTTAATAGATACTTCTTTTTGCTTAATTCGGTTTTCGGCCTCATTAATTTTTTTGTTCTTTTCTAAAAGCTCTTTGTCATTTTCGGCTTTAAGTTGAACAAATTTTTCTTTTGCTTCTAGCTGTTTTTCTTTTTTAATTGTTTCTGCTCTTAGTTCGGCCTCTCTAACAATGCTTTGTGCCTGAGATTCGGCATCTTGAAGTTGCTTTTGGGTATTTTTTGCAAATACAATTTTACCCAGCAATATACCAGCAACTAAACAAACAAGTGCAACAATTATAGTAATAATAAGTGGATCCATTTTGTTGGATGATTTTTAAAAGGTTCACAATCAATTTATTCGTTCCCTACCTTAATAAGTAAACGAGTGGCAGCGAAGATAATTAAATAGATAATAGTTAGTTGTAGGTAAAAAAGAAAAGCAGCATGTTTGTAAGAAATATTTTTACACCCGCCATTGTTAATGCTGTGTTAAAACAAATTACTTGGGGGGGGGGTTAAATAACAATTATTCTTAATTTCAAACTGCGTAAGAACAACGCAATTGGGTGGCCACCTGAACTTTTATTAAAAACAAAAAAAATTTACGATGAAAAAATTAATGGTTTTAATGACAGCTTTTATGCTGTTTACAAGTGTTGGTGTTAATGCCAATGATTCTTATGTACAATCAGATAACTTAACACTTACAGATGGTACACCACAACCTCCTTCAGGGGTTTATCACTTAACTTATTATTCCAGTTGTGGAACCACAGCTGCATCAACTTATGTTTGCTTAGCATGTTCCGATTTTGAGTTTTTTATGGCTATGAGCAACCTTGCTTCTCAAGCAGAAATAGATTGTGCTTCAATTCCTATTTAACTTCAAATAGGACTTTAAATAATAAAGATTCAAAAAGAGCAACTGATATTTTTATAAAAATATCAGTTGCTTTAAAAAATTTTACATGAACTACATACGGTACATACTTTTATTTTTTCCATTCACTACGTATTGTCAATCAAATGAAATCGTTAAACTAAAAGTTTCCTATAAAACTATCATAAAAAAGTCAAATTCTATAACAGTCAATGATACCTGTGTTTTAAATATTAGTAATAGTTATAGCTACTTTTACAGCAGAGGTAAGCAGAAGTATGATTCAATGTTGCTTAAATTTGCTGGTGAATTATTAAGCAAATCACTGCCAGGTAATCAATATAAAGTTGAAATACCGTCTATAGCACGTTATTTTCCTTATGGCACATATAAACAGTACAAAAACTCAGGATCATACCTTATTAGGAGTTTAGGAAAAGCAACATATAGTTATCCTATAAATGATATATATAACATCAGGTGGGATATTAAAAATGACACAAGGGTTATTAATAATTTAAAATGTTTGAAAGCAATTGCCAAAATTGATACGTCGATGGTTGAGGTGTGGTTTTGTCCAGATATTCCGATTTCAGATGGACCAGCAATTTATTCTGGGTTACCTGGGTTAATTATTCAAAGCCAAAGTACTTCTGGTTTATATATTGAGTTGATTTCTCTTGAAAAAAATACTAATCTGAAAGATATTAATAAATATCCTGTATCGTATGAAGAAGTAACTTTCAAAGAGTTTAATAATGCTATTAAAGCTATTAGAGAAAAAATGAGAAAGGGAGAGTATGACTAATGCCAAACATTTTGATTTTTTACTAGAATCTGATTTGAAAAAATAATCTAAGTTGCTGTGTGAAACTATTGTACCTACTACTTTTTTTTACTTTATTATTTATAATAAATACAAGATGTGAAAGCCAAATCAACATCTCGGGTTTAATTGTAGATAGTTCACAAAAGCCTATCACAGGTGCAAGTGTTACCTTACATAAAAGCAATAGTAATATAATTGTAGCATTTGCTATTACCAATGCAAAAGGGTTGTTTTCTATACACTATAATTCAACTTTTAGAATAGATAGCTTTTTTGTTAAAGCCAATGTGATAGGCTATGCAATAAAAACGGTACAACTAAAAAGTAGTAATCAACAAATTAGTTTTGTATTGAATACTGCACCCATTAACCTGCCCAATGTAACGGTACAAAACCCAAAGCCTTTTTTAAAATACAAAGCCGATACCCTAAGTTATGCTGTAGATAGTTTTACCCAAAAACAAGATAGAACCATTGGCGATGTACTAAGAAAAATGCCAGGCATAGAAGTAGATGTTAATGGAAAAATAAGTTACAATGGGAAAAGCATTAGCAACTTTTATATTGATGGAGATAATTTGCTAGATGATAAATACAATATTGCTACCAATAGTATTGCAGCAAATATGGTAAAAGATGTACAAGTTTTAGAAAATCACCAGCCTATAAAAGTATTGAAAGATGCTACAGTAAGCGACAAAGTAGCCATAAACTTAAACCTAAAAGATAAAGCCCGTTTAAAACTTACTGCAAGGGTAGAGTTAGGTGCTGGCTTTACAGAAGAAGAACCCATTTACGATGGTACTATAACCGCTATGGCATTTAAGAAAAAGTACAAAGCCATTAATACTTTAAAAGCAAATAATGTTGGTAAAGATTTGGCAAACGACATTGTAAGCCACAATATTGCCGATTACTTTAAAGCTATACAAAATAATGTGCCTGCCGAAATGCTTGGGTTAAACACACCCAATAACCCTGCTATTGGGCAACAAAGAAGTTTGTTTAACCAAGCTGCTTTAATAAATAGCAACAATTTATTTAAAACCAAAAAAGAGCTACAAATAAAAATTAATTTTTATTATTTATACGATAACCAATCTCAAACCTACAGCAATAATGCTTTCTTTTATTTACCTACCGATACCATAAAATATTTGCAACAACAAAATACAAAGAACCAGTTGAACTTATTTAGAACACAAATAAACTTAAATAGCAACAAAGACAATGCGTATTGGAATAATACTACTGTTATAGAAAATAATAAGTTGCCAGCCAACTCAACTACCAACTTAAATGGTAATAGTACAAAACAAAGTTTATTACAAGAAAATACCAATATAAGCAACGAGTTTAACTATATACAAACTACCAAAAGAAAAAAAATTATTGAGTGGTACAGCTATATAAGCTATTTAAATAAACCAGAAAACTTACAAGTTAATCCTGGTGTTAATGCTGGTTTTTTTAATAATGGAATTAATTATAGTCAGCTAATTCAAAATGTAAATATTCCAACTTATTTTACCAATAATTACATAAATTTTAGATTGGGCAAAGGTAAAGTTTTACAAAGCTATCAAGTTGGTTTTACTAGCCAATGGCAAGAATTAAAGAGTAGCACTTTAGCACAACAAAATAATAATAGCATTAATAACATAAGCGATAGTTTTATTAATAAAATACAATGGGAACAGCAAAAAATATATGCAAATGCCAACTTTGATTATTTAGGAGAAAGATTAAAAATTTCTATTTATATACCAACAAGTTTACAAAATATACAATACACGAATATTGCTATAAAAAATAACATTCAAGCACAACAAAATAGGTTATTTATTAACCCAAGAATTAACTTAAAATATGCAACTGGTGTTGAAAGTTTTATAAACGCAAATTACAATTTCATTAATCAATTTGCAACTATACAGGATGTTTATGGTCATTATATTTTGCCTAATTATAACCAATTAATAATTAGCGAAGTGCCATTCAAACAAAGCAGTTTGCATAGTGCCAGCCTAAATTATAGTTATAGAAAAACCATTAAAATTTTGTTTTTTAACATCGGTATTTTATATAATAATATTAAGAGTAACAATATATACAATACCAACTTTTTGCCTAACATACAAACGCAAATTTTGCAAGTTTTTAATAATAGTATTAACAGCTATTCTTTATTTAGTGGTATAAGTAAATACATTTTTAAGCTGCATACAACAGTTGGTATAAAAGCCAATGTTAGAATAGCCGATTGGAATCAGATGCAAAAAAATATACTCACCAATTTTTCAAACAATAACTATACAATATCGGCTAGTATTACTCCCAAGGTAAATAAATGGTTAAATATGGGCTACTCTGGAACTTATATGTTAAGTAGTAGCAAAGAGAAAAATACAAATGCTGCTAAACAAAGTGTAACGCAAATGCAACATACTGTTGAAGCTAATATATCTATGAACGATAATTTATTTATTAAATTAAAGGGGGAAGAATTTTTTATACAACAGCAAAATAAGCAAGCAAATAATTATTTTTTTGCAGATGCTACTGTAACCTATAAAGCAAATAAAATTAAAACCGATTTTGTGTTAGAGTTATTTAATATAGCAAATACCAAAACCTATTCAACGGCAACTATTAGTGCTAATAATTTTACAGAAAGTTCTTTTGCAATTAGGCCAAGAATGTTTCTTCTAAAAGCATTCTTTAATTTTTAAATACAACTTTACTTTCCCAAACACTCATCAACTTTCCCATTTAAAGACAAAATTGGCATATTCACAATTTTGTACCAACGCCAGGCAAAATTGCAACTCATTGATTTACAGCTGACTTAGGCTTTCTTTTAAGAAAATTTTGTGTTTTGGCATGTCGTTTGGCTATTATTGAATAGATTTATATTCCAATATTCTAGTCAAAAGACTTTATATCCAACATTCTTTGCATTAACCTGTAGCAATTAAATTTATTAATTTATTATACTCAGGAAATGAAAAAGATTTTACCGTTAATTATCGCAATTACCGTTTTTGCATCTTGTAGCAAAGAAGCAAGTGTTCTTGAAAATATTGAACCTACGGGTATCAATCAGTTGTTTTTTAAAGACAATAACTTAGCCGTGTATTCCATTAGTGCTGGTATTGGTACTACCACTAGCAACAAAATAGATTTTTCTACTTTGTACGAAAAAAATATTACCAAGTTAGAATTGATGAGTGGAGAAACTCCCAATTATTTATGTGCTATTTATTCTGCCAACTTGAGTGCCAATAGTTCTCAATTAAAGAATTACAGTGTTGTAGAAAATAACCCAAAAGGTAACACCATGTATTACATGATTCGTTACAGTTTAGCCAATGGAGATTGGGGTTATACCAATGTTTTGAAGTTTCAGCGTGGAAACTAATATAAGTTATGTTACAGTTTAATCCGTAACCTAGCTACCCAGAAAACAAAACCTCGGAATGTTCTATCCGGGGTTTTTTTATGTTAAAAGCTTAGCCTTTTTTAAAAAATAACTTCCAAATAGTATTTATGTATGTTTCGAGAGGCTCAACATGACAAACTTCTTCTTTAAACCATATCATGTAGAAAAGATTTTTTTAAAATTATCCTTCTATCAAAAATACAAATACTTCTTTTGGTCCGTGAACGCCAACTACCAATGTTTTTTCAATATCAGCAGTTCGGCTTGGCCCAGTTGCTAAGGTAATAAGTGATGGTAATTGATGGCCATATTTTTCTTGTATAAATTCTAAACCATCACCAATATCATATACCAATTGGCTTGTATAAGCAATACAAATATGAGCAGGTGCATATACACTGGTACTTCTACCACTTTTCTGCCCACTGCTTAATAAAATACTTCCTGTACGAGCAACCAATTGTTCGCAACTGGTAATGCTTGCTTGGCAAGTATTTAAATCGGCGTATTCAAATTGCTTAAACCCATTTAAAGAAAGTGTAGATTTTATTTGTGGTTCTCTACAAAAAATATTGGTCCATTTTCTTGCAGCAATAAGTGCATTTAGCTGAGTAGCCAATTCTTGTTCATTGGCACAAAAAGAAAACTTTCCCAATAGTTTTGTAAAATTTTCGGCAAATTCAATTTCTAATTCTTCGACACTTGGTTGAAAAACAGTATTTAAATTTTTACTGGTTTCAGTAAAAGGCACAGGCACTGGTTTTGCCAGTGCCTGTTTTATTTTATTTAAAATGTTTGCTTTTGCGTTATTGGACATCTTCGATTGTGGTTATGTTATTTTCTGAAGCAGTGGCTTTTAAAGCTTCACTATCTATATGATGTTTGTCGTTTGCACTTAAAGCATTTTCTGCATCGGGTTCAACATCTAATATTTTCTTTTCTTCGAAAGGGCGTTTACCAATTAAAGCTTCAACATCGCTTTGGTGTAACACTTCTTTATCTAATAAAGCTTTGGCCAATTTTTCAACCTCTTCTTTTTTATCGGTAAGTAAAGCAATTGTTCGTACATAAGCTTCGTCTATTATAACCCTTACTTCATCATCTATCATTCTACCAGTTTCTTCACTATAGGGTTTGGTAAATGAGTTTTCGGTTGTTGGGTCGTAAAAACTTACATTACCTACTTTATTACTCATGCCATAAACAGTAACCATACTGTAAGCAATTTTGGTAATTTGCTGTAAATCGTTGCTTGCACCTGTAGAAATTTTACCAAAGAAAATTTGCTCAGCTGCTCTTCCACCTAAAGTCATACATACTTGATCTAACAACTGATCTGTATTGTACAAGTACTGTTCTTTGGGTGTGTATTGAGCATAACCCAATGCTGCTGTACCTCTTGGAACAATGGTTACTTTTAATAAAGGATATGCATGTTCTAAAAACCAACCACAAATTGCATGACCAGCTTCGTGATAAGCAATGATTTCTTTTTCGTGTGGAGCTATGATTTTATTTCTTTTTTCTAAGCCACCAATAACACGATCAATTGCATCTTGAAAATCGCTCATATCTACTGCTTCTTTGTTTTTACGAGCAGCAATTAAAGCAGCTTCGTTACAAACATTGGCAATATCGGCACCTGCAAAACCTGGCGTTTGTTCGGCTAGTTTATGAATGTCTAATTTTTCAGAAACTTTAATTGGTACTAAATGCACTTTAAAAATTGCTTCTCTACCTTTTACATCTGGTTTATCAATCGTAATTTGTCTATCGAAACGCCCTGGGCGTAACAATGCATTATCCAACACATCTGGACGATTGGTAGCTGCCAAAATAATAATACCAGCATCTCCAGCAAAACCATCCATTTCAACCAATAACTGGTTTAAGGTATTTTCTCTTTCATCGTTGCTCATCATTACATTTTTGCCTCTAGCTCTACCAATGGCATCAATTTCATCTATAAAAATTATACAAGGAGCTTTTTCACGAGCTTGCTTAAATAAATCTCTTACTCTACTAGCACCAACACCTACAAACATTTCAACAAAATCGCTACCACTCATGCTAAAAAATGGAACCTGAGCTTCGCCAGCCATTGCTTTTGCCAATAAAGTTTTACCAGTACCTGGAGGACCTACCAACAATGCTCCTTTTGGAATTTTACCTCCCAAAGCAGTATATTTTTTAGGGTTTTTTAGGAAATCTACAATTTCCATTACCTCAACTTTAGCTTCATCTAAACCTGCAACATCGCCAAAATTGATATTTACTTTTGTGCCTTTTTCAAACAATTGAGCTTTAGATTTTCCAATGCTGAAAATGCCACCTGCACCTCCACCACCTGGTCCACCACCACCCATTTTACGCATCATCAATACCCAAAAACCAACCAATACAAGTAACGTTACTACGATGTTTAAGATTGGTCCCCAAAATTCACCTTCAACTTTTGGTTCTTTGGCAATTTCTGGAATGTTTTTATTTTCTGCATAAAATTTATTCAGCTCATCTTCAAAAGCTTTCCAATCGGTTACCTTAAATTCAAATAACGGAATTCCTTTTTTTGCAACAGCTTTTGGGTCGGCAATTTTTACTTTTTTAAATTGCTCTTGATAATAGGGGCGATATAAACTATCGGGAATTAAATAAACTCTCACACTTTTTCTGCCAGCATTGTCAACAAGATCAATTTTTTGTACATCGCCCTTGGCCAACATTTCTGTTTTAAACACCAATGATGTAATTGATAAAGTTTCTGGTCTACCAACATTAAAAACAAGGTTGCTCAATAATATAACTGCAATAATTGCGTATACCCAATAAATTGAAAACTTGGGTCCTTTTTTAGATCCTTTATCATCTCCACTTAGGTTGGGTCTAAAGTTTTTTGGTTCTTTTTCCTGCATAATAAGTTTTCTCTGTATTCAAATAATGTTTTAAATCAACAAAAGTTCAAAATTGTACATAATAATACTATACTACATCGTGACCTTGAGTATCTGCATCGCTCCACATTTCTTCAAGTTTATAAAACTTTCTTGCTTCTGGATGCATTACATGCACTACAATATTTACGTAATCAATTAAAACCCATTGCAACGATTGTTTTCCTTCATGCTTGTAAGGCTTTTCGTCACAAACTTCTTCTACCAAGTATTCTACATAATCGCTAATGGCTTTAACTTGTGTGGTGCTTGAGGCTTCACAAACAATAAAAAAATCGGCTACTGCCTCAGGAATTTTTCTAAGATCAAGGCTAATAATTTTTTCGCCTTTTTTATCTTCAATAGCCTTTATAATTGTTTTGAAAATTTTAGAGTTTTTATTCAATTTAGTAATTGAACTCTTTTTGCGGGTGCTTAATGCTGTAAGAGGTGACAAGAATGAAACAAGTTTTATGTTAATGAATGTGATATTTAAACCATTGTTACTTAATTGACTTGTAACAAGATTTAAAAACAATTTGTTATACCAATACTATTTACAGACGAATGACAATGAAATACATTGTAACTGCTGCAAACAAATAAAAATATCTTATTGAAATGCTTTATAAACAAACCAATAAGTGTTATTAATTTCGCCAAAAGTAATCAACTTTTGTTATCTTACTACACCATTATGGCTCATTTACAAAAGCTACTTCCAATTGGTCATCAATTTATTGAATTAGAACAAGTTACAAGTACCAATACTTATGCCATGCAGCAAATACAAGCTAAAATGGCACAACATGGTATCGTGTATTTTGCTTATGAACAAACAATGGGGCGTGGGCAACATGGAAAAAAGTGGTTAACAGAGCCTAAGGCCAATATTATTCTTTCTACAATTGTAAATACTTCTTCGCTTGGTATAACAAACCAATTTTATTTAAGTGCAGTAACCGCATTAGCCGTTTTTGATTTGTTAAACTTTTACTTACCCAACCAAATAAGCATTAAATGGCCCAATGATGTGTACATTAATGACAGTAAGGCAGCAGGTATTTTAGTTGAAAACACTATTCAAGGCAATCAATGGCCATGGGCTGTTTTAGGAATTGGCATAAACGTTAATCAAACAAGCTTTAATACAACACTCAATAATGCAACTTCAATTGCTACTTATACTCAAAAAAATTATAACACAATAGACTTAGCAAAACAATTGTGTACATTCTTAACCCATTATTTTGAACAATTATTTAAAGGTAACACTGTGCAATTGTTGCAATTGTACAATGAACATTTATACAAACGCAACCAACAAGTAAAACTTAAAAAAGACAATATTGCCTTTACTTGCACCATACAAAAAGTTGAAGCAACTGGTAAATTACACGTTTTAAATGGCCTACAAGATGAGTTTAATTTTGGCGAAGTAGAATGGTTGTTAAATAAGTAACAGTATTAATATTTAAGTTGCTGTTTTGGTAGTTTAATAACTTTTCTACATGTACCTTAGCAATATGCAAAGCACTTTTCACATATTTGTATATGGATCTTTAAGAAGTGGGTTTAAGAGCCCTGCTTATAATTATATAAGTAAATATTTTAGTTTGGTTGGTGATGCTAAAGTACAAGGCAAATTGTACAATATGGGCAATTATCCTGTAGCAAAACCCTCCACTGAAAATACATTTATTGTTGGCGAATTATATAAAATAAACAATACCGATGAATTTGGTTTTGCCTTTGCTCAGCTAGATGATTATGAGGGCTTATTTGCCGAAGAAGATGAAACTCCTTTGTACTACAGAAGCAAAGAAAATATTATTTGCTTAAATGGAACTATTGCCGAAGCTTGGGTTTATTGGTTTAATGGAGATGTTAGTAATAAACCATCTATAGAAAGTGGCGATGTATTGGCTTTTTATGCAAATCAGCAGCATTAGTATGAATTTGGACAATCAGCATATTTACTTTCTTTCCGACTTTCATTTGGGTGCTCCAAACTATGCCAGTAGTTTGGTAAGAGAAAAAAAAATTGTTGCCTTTTTAGATTCCATTAAAACTACAGCTGCAGAAATTTTTATTGTTGGCGATGTGTTCGATTTTTGGTTTGAATACAAAAGCACCATTCCTAAAGGATATACACGTTTACTTGGAAAATTGGCAGAATTAACCGATAGTGGAATTGCCATACACTTTTTTCTTGGCAATCACGATATGTGGATGAATGGATACTTTGAAAAAGAATTGAACATTCCTGTATATGCCGAACCTAAAGTATTTGAACGCTTTGGAAAAAAATTATTTATTGGTCATGGCGATGGTTTAGGCCCTGGCGATAATGGCTATAAATTTATTAAAAAAATTTTTAGAAATCCCGTTTGCCAATGGTTGTTTGGAGCATTGCATCCAACTTGGGGTATTGGACTTGCCAATTACTTTAGTAGAAAAAGTAGAGCAAAAACTGGTAGTAGCGATGCCCAATTTTTAGGCCCCGATAATGAATGGTTAATTATTTTCTGCAAAGAAACTTTAGCAAAAGAGCATTTTGATTATTTTATTTTTGGACATAGGCACTACCCAATTGATTTTGAATTAACTCCCAATAGTCGATATATTAATTTAGGCGATTGGATTAATTATTTTACATACGCCGTTTTTGATGGTAAAACCATTCAACTAAAAAAATGGGAACAATAAAACAATTTTTATTTCTATGCTTTTGTATGTGTGTGTTGCAAACACATGCCAACGATAGTGTTTTACAATACAAATTGTATAAAACAATTCCAGGAAATTTTACCAATTTTAGTGTAGATAATTTAGGCAATATTTATTTAGTTTCTGCCAACAATCAAATAAAAAAAATAAATCAACAATTAGATAGTGTTGGTGTTTTTAACGATGTTAAACACTATGGAAAAGTTAGTTTAATTGACGCAACCAACCCTTTAAAAATTTTAGTTTATTACAAAGATTTTGCAACCATTATTGTATTAGATAGATTTTTAAATACAAGAAATACAATTGATTTAAGATCTCAAAATATTTTGCAAGTACAAACAATTGCATTAAGCTACGATAACAACATTTGGCTATTTGATGAGTTGGATGCTAGAATTAAAAAAATAGATGAAACAGGAAAAGTATTACTTGCCAGTACAGATTTTAGAATGTTGTACAATGAAGTACCCAATCCAACAAGTTTAATAGATGCCAACGGTTTATTGTATTTATACAATTCAAGCACAGGTTGGTTGTTGTTTGATTACTATGGAGCTCAAAAAAGTAATTATGCTATATTACATTGGCAAGATGTACAAGTTATACAAAGCAATTTAATGGGAAGAACCAATGACGTAATACACGTTTCTCAACCAAAGGTTTTAAGCATAGAAAACTTTACTACAAATGTTTCTTTAAAAGGAGCTATGAAAATATACCATCAAGCAGCAATGATGTATGTTTTAAACGAAAAGGGTTTATTAATTTATCAGCGTTAGGGAAAATAAAAAAGAGGCTCCCTTTTAAAAAGAATGCCTCTATATCTTTAAATAATTTACTTACAAATTTTCTATAATGCCTGCAATACCTTGCCCTCCACCAACACAAGCTGTTACAATTCCATACTTTTTATTTAAACGCTTCATTTGCATGTAGTTTTGAAATGCGAAAATGAAGCTTGTAATTACCCAAAAACCGCCTTTGCAAATACTTAATATTGATATAACGCTGGGGCAAAAATTAGATGTTGATTTAATAATATTGGGTTAAAGAAGAATACATTTTGTAGAATGATAAGTAGAACATATAACCTATTATAAGATTACTTGATGACTAAAAAATTGGAGAATGTTGTTTTGTAACAACAAACATTGTTTTGCATATTTATATTTTAAAAATCCAATATACGCAAGTGTTTTTTCTACGCTTTATAGGCAATATTTATTTGGAAAAAATTAATTACTTCCTCAACTGCTCTATAATACTTTTAAAGCTTTCCAATCCTGCTTCTAAATTTTCTACAATATCCAATGCCAATTCATCGGGGTCGGGTAAATTATCTAAATCCGCTAAAGATTGATCTTTCAGCCAGGTAATGTCTAAACTGGTTTTATCACGGGCAATAATTTCTTCATAATTAAACTTTCTCCAACGACCTTCAGGATTATTCACTGCATCAAATGTTTCCTTGCGTTTATGTCGGTTGGTTGGATTATAGCAATTGATAAAATCCTGTAGGTCTTCTAATTTCAGTGGATTCTTTTTTAGTGTATGGTGTACATTGGTACGATAATCATAAACCCACACTTCTTTTGTCCATGCATCTTTACTGCTAGGCTTGGCATCCCAAAACAATACGTTTGCTTTTACCCCATTGGCATAAAATATACCTGTTGGCAAACGTAGTATAGTATGCAGGTTGGTGGTTTCTAATAATTTTTTACGTACTGTTTCACCAGCACCTCCTTCAAATAACACATTATCTGGCAATACCACAGCAGCCATACCTGTTGTTTTCAACATGCTTTTAATGTGCTGTACAAAATTCAATTGTTTGTTGCTGGTAGTTACCCAAAAATCCTGACGGTTATAGGTTAAATCTTCTTTCTCTTGTTCCCCTGCTTCATTGGTAAACGTCATACTGCTTTTTTTACCAAAAGGTGGATTGGCCAATACATAATCGTATTGCGTTGCCGATGCTGCTATCAATGAATCATTGGGCGATATACTGGTATCGCTATCTATATCTCCAATATTGTGTAAAAACAAATTCATTAAAGCAAGCCTGCGTGTACTTGCTACTATTTCATTGCCATAAAACGTGTGGTACTTTAAAAATTGTTTTTGTTCTTTGTCTAAACTCAGGTTATACGTCATCCAATCGTAGGCTGCTAAAAAGAAACCACCTGTGCCACAACTTGGGTCAGCTATAGTTTTCATAGGTTGTGGACGTAAACATTCTACCATGCATTTAATCAATGGTCTTGGTGTAAAGTATTGCCCTGCACCACTCTTGGTATCTTCTGCATTTTTTTCTAATAAGCCCTCGTATATATCGCCTTTGTCTTTAACGCCCATTAATACCCATTGCTCAGCATTTATTAATGCAATCAGTTTATACAATTTGGCGGGGTCTTGTATTTTGTTTTGGCTCTTAATAAATATTTGCCCTAAAATGCCTTTCTCTTTACCCAAGTCTCTTAACAAGGTATTGTAATGCAATTCTAATTCTCCCCCACTTTTGGTAGTTAAGGTTTCCCAGCTATAGGCTTTGGGTATGGGCATGGTACGGTTATGTGGAGGTTTACTGTACTCATCGGCCATTTTTAAAAACAGTAAATACGTTAGCTGCTCTAAATAATCGCCATAACCTACACCATCATCTCTAAGTGTTTGGCAAAATGCCCATACTTTGGAAACAATGGAGGATGTATTGCTGGTATTGTTGTTGCTCATGTTGTGTTATATATTTTAAAGAATTGACAACTTTTAAAAAGTTGTCAATTCTAGTTACGTGAATGTTTGGCAAAACGCCCATACTTTAGAAACAATGGAAGATGTATTGATGGTATTGTTGTTGCTCATATTGTCTGAACTGTGATTTATTTGATTTGTGTGATGGCTATGATTGTTTAGAATGATATTTTTTATTGGTTAGCCGTTTAAAGTTAAGACTGGTTTCTCCAAAGTTTATAAGCAGCCCTATTTCTAGATTGTAAGCCTCCAAATAATTAATAGCTTGTGCAAGATGAACATCTTGCAGTACTGTAATTGCTTTTAATTCTACTGAAATAATTCCTTCTACAAGAAAATCAACTCGTCTAGTTCCAATTTGTACTTCTTTGTAAAAGATGGGCATTTCGTGTTCACGGGTGAATGATATATTGGCAAGTCTCAATTCAATTTCTAATGCTCGTTGATAAATTACTTCCTGAAAACCATTACCCAATGTTTTATGAACCGTCATGCAACAGCCAATAATTTTGGAAGTAAGTTCAGAATATTTATACTGTTCATTAATCATAGTAATCAGTTAATCTTAAAAATCATAGTTCAGACAATGCCCATACTTTGGAAACAATGGAGGATGTATTGGTTGAATTGTTGTTCCTCATCACGGTTTTTACTTGAGGCTTCTATCTATTGAACTTTTAAAAGCAAATTTCTTCTTCTCAAAGCAATATCTTCCAAATACAATAGCTGAATGTATTTTCTCTTTATTAGCAAACTTCAAGATAGCAGCTTCGGAAAAATGAGGATGATTTTCAATAAATTCTAGCCATTGATATTTGTCTATTAGTAAATTTCTGGCAAAATCATCAGCTTCAACTTCTTCAAGACTTGCTTTGTAATCTGATGAATGAATATCTAAGTCAATAAATTCAACGGCACTATTGTTTACAAGGTGTAAAAAAATATGACCTAGTTCATGCATCACAGTAAAAGCAAAATTATCTATTCGATTATGACGCAAACTAATACCTATTGCTGGGTTGTTATTGCTCCAAAAAGAAATACCATCAACAGCACATTTTTCTGGATGGGGTTGCAAAATTAGTTTAATACCGTAGGCAGCTAAAACATTAGTAGTTTTTTCAATAGTGTTTTTATTCTTTTTAAAAACCTCCTTCAGTTCTTCAACTAGTTTTACTTGCATATTTGTATTAAATTTTGCCACTTTTAATTCTAATGCTTTGTAATTAACCAGTTTAACCCAGCCTATCAAGTTAATTTTATCAATAGTTAATTTATCTGATTTTCTAAATCTTGCATAATGTTGTTGGCTATATACACCAGCTAATTGGTCTAATGTAGCAAAATTATAAATACGTTTAACTTTAGGAATATCCTCAATGGGGTTGCCTATTAATACACCCATTTTTTTATAATACTGAAAAGGTACAAGTGGTTTTATCATTTCCCATTGGTCTAGTGCCTGAAGCCTTGCAGCATTCTTTTCATTTATTTTAGCAATATCTAACTCATAGTTGCTTTGCATATTTAACCAAATAGCAGGATTCATTTGCAAAGCCTTTCCTATTATTAAAGCTGTATCTGCATTAATACCTCTTTTACCTTTTATTATTTCGTTTAGTTGAGTTATTTGAATACCTGTTAATGCTGCAAATTCTTTTTGTTTCATGGTTCTAGCGTCTAATTCATCCTTTAACATTTCGCCTGGATGAATAGCTATTGCAGGTGTTAGTTGTTGAATTTTTTGTGCCATGCGGTTTTAACCAGTTTTTATGCAGGTGGTGCCCCTGAGTAACATAGATTCAAAAAAAATTACTGATAATGCTTGCTTATTTCTTCTAATTTAAATAATACAATTTCAAAAGGTGTGGTACTACTAGATACTTCTTCAAATATTAATCTATATTGTTTATTGATTCTTACTGAACTATAGCCCTTTAGATTGCCTTTAAGTTTTTCATAATTAAGACCTGCAAATTGAAACAACTCTTCAACTTTGGTTACAGACCTTAATTTGTTTACAGTTTTAATGTATTGTTTTACCAGACTTGGATTTGAACGAAATTCTTTATTTGTAACCTTGTTACCTTCATATAAATCTATCAATAATTGGTTGTTGAAATGAATTTCCATTGGTGAAATGCGTTGCAAATATATACAATTAATTCACAATTTTGTGAATTATTATTTCAAGAACTAAACAATGCTATGCAAAAAATAGGTGATTTATTTATACATCAACCCTAGAATAAAAGTAACGAGTCTATTTATTTCTTTTTTACACCAACCTCCCCTCAAACGCCTTTTTTAAAATACTTTGCCGTAAAGCCTCACTTTGTTGCAAGCTTTGGGCAATGCTTTCTTCTAGTTTATCAGCAACACTTAGGCGGCTTTCTATGGCTTGAACGATTTGATGTTGTTCTTCTATTTTGCAATAAGGGAATTCAATTTGCCTTATTTTTTCTTGACCTATATTTCTCATTGAATCTTGATTTCCTGTAGAAAGCAATTCAATTTGTTTCCTTCCTTTTTTTGAACGTAGATAGTAAAGGACATATTTTTTAAAAATATTTTCTTCGAAAGTGAAACGCAATATTTTATCACTTAACATCAGAGTCTTTTGAACTTTATGTACTATAACACATGAGCCAATTAGTTCTATTGTATTTGCTCTGCTAAAAAGAAAATCACCTTCTTTTATTAAATATTTTTCATTTAACTGATCTTTTGAAAAACAAGTTTTACTTTCTTCTTCATCAAAGAAACCCCAAGTAACTGAGCTTACTTTTACAATTCCAATTTCATCAATTTTAGGTGGTCTTTCGTCACAACGATAGCTTTTTCCTGAACTAATATTTACAATATACTCTCCCAAATTCACCCACTTCCAACCCTTTGGCAATGCACTTTTGTCTGAACGATGATTTGTGTGATTATCAGGATTGCCTTGATTGTTTGTATTCAAATCATATTCATCAACCAAATCAAATGAATCATGGTTCAGACTTGTTAGCTTCCCTTCAAATGCCCATTTTAATACAGCCTGTCTATAGGTTTTTATTTGTTGCTGTGCAGTTTTTAATTGTTCTATGCCTTTATCTAACTCACTAAATAATTCTTCTATTTTGGCAACAATGGCTTGTTGGGTGGGAAGTGGAGGGAGAGGAAACTCATAATCTGTAAAGTTCCCCATCCTTATATAATTTGTTGCAGAACCAAACTGCTTATCTTGATTTTTCCTTTTCCAAAAACCTTTTAAATGATAATATAAAAATTTAGAATCAGTATTAATTTCGTTTAATACATAAGTACGTTGATAAGCATCAAATTCACCATTATAATAAAATACCTCGCCAACATTTGCACCATTTCCAGGAAGTATTATACTTTCTCCTTTAAATCGATTAGTTTCACAATACAAAAATTCATAAGCACAAGTATAAAATCTATACTTGCCACTTTCCTTAGAATGGTTTGCATCATACTTGCCTGTTTGTATTTTACATACCTCTCCCAGCTTCACCCATTTCCAATCTTGTGGTAATTCATTAATCATTTTTCATTACTGCTTTATAATTGTAATCGTTGTTATAGAATTGACAACTTTTGGAAAGTTGTCAATTCTGGTTCTGGGCAATCAAATCTAATTGCCATTTCCAATCTTGTGGTAATTCATTTATCATTTTTCACTACTGCTTTATAATTGTAATCGTTTTTATAGCATTGACAACTTTTGGAAAGTTGTCAATTCTGGTTCTGGGCAATCAAATCTAATTGCCATTTCCAATCTTGTGGTAATTCATTA
>ERZ724520.310-NODE-310-length-26425-cov-6.235722_pt1 | contig 26425 bp, 26 predicted proteins | sample MGYA00376053_ERZ724520 | MGnify/ENA primary metagenome ERZ724520 (study PRJEB28724, sample SAMN07190886) | activated sludge metagenome | isolation source: activated sludge of sewage treatment plant in Hong Hong | place: USA: Christiansburg, Virginia | collected...
TTTTATAATCCCTAATGCTTGGTTATCTAACAAATATGCCAAAGCTTTAAGAGGAAGTTTACTTAATGATTTTAATTTGTTGGAGATAATTAATTTTAATCAACAAATAATTTTTGAAGATGCGCAAGTAGAAACTACAATTATTTCTGTTAGTAAGAGTAATTCAAAGAAAATTTTAAAGGTCGGTCAATCGCTTAATGATAAGTATAGTTTCAATTCTGAAATATGGTTAGAAAATGAAAATAGAGTAATTAATTTTTCTGAAAATCAAGTTTTACAATCATTATTGGTAAAAATTTCAAACTCCAAAACCAAGTTATCCAATTTTTTTGACATTACAAATGGATGCAAACCATATCAAGCTGGCTATGGGAAAAACCTTGAAAACAAAACTTTAACTGAAACTGATGTAAAAAATAGAATCTATCATTCTAGTGAAAAAAAAGATAAAGATTATCATATTGAGTTAAAAGGAAAAGATGTATTCCCTTATTCAATAAATGAGTCTGTTAAATATATCAAATGGGGAAACTGGCTAATGTCTCCGAAAGAAAAGAAGTATCATTTTCAATCTAAAATTTTGATTCGTCAAATAATTGGTAAATCATTTATTGCTTCAATAGATTATTCGAATTCCATTGCGGACCAATCATTATATATTTTAATTCCATTTCCAGAAAATAATGAAGTTTCTCTTAAAATTGGTTTAGCCATAATTAATTCAAAATTGTACGGTTTTTATTTCAGGAAATTTTATTCAGAGGAAGATGATTTATTTCCTAAAATTAAAGTTAATGAACTTAAAAACTTACCATTTATTAAACTTGACAACAAAACGCAAGCAAAGATTGAAACCAAAGTCGACCAAATCCTAACCCTTAAAAAGTCCAATCCGCAAGCCGACACCAGTGCTTTAGAACGAGAAATCGATGCAATGGTTTATGCGTTGTATGGTTTAACCGATGAAGAAATTGCTATTGTGGAAGGAAGTTGATGGTTGATCGTTGATGAAGTTTTAGACCGCTGCGCTTTGGGATTGTATGACACGCTTCACTTTGGAAGTTGTAGGTTGTAGGTTGGAAAATTATCAATTAAAAAAATAAACGCTTCTTAAACATGAACGCCAAAAAGATAGCCAACGCCAGCAGATAATCCCATGGCTATCGTGCCCCAGACCGTGATGCGTAAGATGGCTTTTTTGATGTCGGAACCTCCTGTTTTTGCGGCTATAGTGCCTAAAATCATTAGGAAAATGATAGTAAAACCATACATCGCATATTCAATATTTTTTAGGGGTGCCCACAAGATTACCAAAAGCGGTAAGATGCCTCCCACAGTAAAGGCAGCGCCCGAGGCCAACGCGGCTTGTATCGGATTGGCCTGACTGATTTCGTTGATTCCTAGCTCGTCTCTAACATGTGCACCCAAAGCATCTTTGGCGGTTAACTCGATAGCTACCTGTTGTGCCGTTGCTTTGGTAAGACCTCTTTTCTCGTATATCTGAGCCAAGATTTGCAATTCTTCCTCTGGCATTTGCTCCAACTCTATAATTTCTCTTGCGATGTCGGCCTTTTCGGTGTCAGTTTGTGAACTTACCGAAACATACTCGCCCGCCGCCATTGATAGCGCTCCGGCAACCAAACCTGCAACCGTAGCCAGCATTATGGGTTCTCGGGTGTTGCTGGCAGCAGCCACACCAATGGCAAGACTTGAAATAGATATGATACCGTCGTTGGCACCTAGCACTGCTGCCCTAAGCCAATTGCTTCTGTGGATGTAATGGTTGTCTAAATAATTGTCAATAGTAATCATCTTGTGTTTTTTTAGTTTTCAATTTTGAAAATGTGGTTTACTGGCTGCCTTACCAAATATACGCTTTAATACCCAATTCGAAAAAGCGACCCAAAAGGAATCGCTTTTTCTAATGGTTAATTTTAGGCAAAAAGGTTCGTTTAATCATCATCTCCTTCTTGTTCGCCTCCTTGTTCGCCTGCGGTTTGCACGATTCCCGACCCTATTTCGGTGTGTCTGATTTGTCCGCCCAAGTATCCTGTACGTGCCACCAAGGCGAAAGCAATCAGTGCTAAAAATAAAGTGGTGGTGGCTATAGGTTTCGCAAAGGAACTTTTGGTCATGCTTCCATACACGCCAGCAACCGACGCCAAGCCTACTGCAATCAGGGCTATTAAGGCGTATTGCGCAAAGTCGGCATGCAATTCGATGACATTTTCGGAAACTCCCTGTAGGTTTTCTACAGTTTCTTCAGCACCTTCCCCAGTAAAATAAGCTATTGCGGCACCCAATGCGGCAATGATGAGCAGATAATAAGAAGCGGTAATCGTGGTGTTACTTTTCTTCCACATACCGTAGCCCAACACCAAAGTGGCCAATAAAGATCCGAAGATAGGAAGGTGTGTAATCAGTAGATGTAAATGCGTTTGATCCATGATATTGTTGTTTAGAGTGTGTTGATTTTAATAAATTTTTCGCCACTGGTCATCGAGATACCACAACGTTTTGGCGCTTGGGTTTCGTAGGTATTGCCGCAGGTTGGGCAAACAAAATAAGTAGTAGCCAAGGTATTTACCTTGTTGCTGTTTAAAGCCGCCAATGCCACTTCGTAAAATGCTTGGTGTTTTTTCTCTGTTTTAAAAGCATAATTCAAACTGATCAAGGCCATTTGGTTGTCGGCTACTTTGGCTTCTTTTAAAAAATTCGGATACATGATTGTGGCTTCGTATGATTCGCCTTTGATGGCCGCTTCTAAGTTTTCTTGGGTCGACAGCACTTTGACATCTATCACCGCTTGTTTTACAGCAACGCCCATTTCTTCTAGTACAGCTTTGTGGTTGCTCGCATGTACTTTTTCGGCTAAAGAGGCTGCTTTAAACAACAAAGCAATTTCTTTATATCCCTCTTCATTGGCCTTTTTAGAAAAAGCTGCGTATCGGGCTGTGGCATTAGATTCGCCGTTGAAAGCTTCTTGCAGGTTGGCTATGGTTTTTTCTTTAGCTTCATCCACAGTAAGCGTCGTTTCTGGAATTGCCTTTTCGTTACTGGCTGTTGTTTCGAGTGGCGTGATCATTTCGGCTTTATTGTCGGCGGCATTTTTGCAAGCGTATTGCGAAAAACTGACTGTTACGGTCAGTGCCAGAAGGATTGCATTTTTTTTCATGATTTTGTTTTTTAGCTTTTTCATTGCCTATTCTTTTTCATTTTTTTCGTCCGATTCGTTTTCTGCTTTTTCAGGATTTGGCTTGGGAGTTACCGAATCTTTGGCTGTGGCTTGCGTTGGTTGTGCAGTAGGTGCTGTTGGTCCTGGCAGTTCTATAGCTACTGGCGTTTCGGGTGCCGCGGTTTCGGTGTTTTTGCAAGCCGTAAAACTGAATGCTGTGATTAATAATCCGAAGGTGATGATTTGCATTTTCATAAGTAGTTTGATTTAAGGTTTATTACACAGTAAAGGTCAAGCAGGTTGTCTTTTGCTTGGGTTAGTGTAATCTTAAAATCAGCTAAAATTTTTAGGAGGGAAATTGCAAGGTAAAAGTGGAACCTTTGTCTTTGATACTGCTAACGGTAAGCGTAATATTTTGCACATCGCACAAGCGTTTGGCAATGGAAAGTCCCAATCCGTTTCCATGTATTTGGGAGCTTCTTGAATCGTCGGCACGGTAGAAGCGGTTGAATAATAATGGTAGTTGATTGGCATCGATGCCTATACCTTCATCGGTAATGTTTAGGGTTTTGTTTGCTGTTTCCCAACTTAAATGGATGCGTCCTTCTGCCCTATTGTACTTCAGGGCATTGGAAATCAGGTTGTCTAAAATCATTTCCAACAACAAAGTATCAGCCGTTACCGTAGCCTCTGAAGGAATATCAATCTGGATTTGGATGGCACTACTTTTTATAAGGGATTCGTGTACTTTTAGGATTTTATGAATGGTTGTGGCTACCAGCACCTGTTCTTTCTTGGCCACCAACACGGTTGATTCTAGTCGCGCCAATTGCAGCAACTGGTCGAACAATTGCGACAAACGGTTGGTTTGAAGCAATACTTCGCGCATCTTTTCCTCGTAGCGTTCGGCAGTTCGGGGTTTTCTTAAAAGCACTTCGATGATGCCTTTGATTGCCGCCAATGGAGTTTGCATTTCGTGTGAGGCGTCGGAAGTAAATTGTTTTTGCTGGTAGAAACTGGTTTCCAAACGGCCCAACAATTCGTTGATGGTGGTTGCCAATTGGTGAATTTCGTCTTCATTTTCGGGCAAGGGCAAGCGCGAATTGATGTTGGCGTAATTGATTTGAGCCGTCGATTGGATGAGTTGGTCGACTGGTGCAATGGCTTTAGAAGCCACGAAAATCATGATAAAATATAAAATAGAAATGATCAGCACGTAAGTGCCAAGGAGCACCAGCAATAGGTTGTGCAACACATTATAAGATTCTTGCTGTGAAATACCAATCGTAAGCTGTCCGATAATTTTGCCGTCGTCATTGAAAATAGGAAACTGTCCTTGTCGTATTCTCTGGTGTTTGACCAAGGTATTGTAAAAAACCGTATGCTCATTTTTTGGATTGAATAAAAAATGATTCTGTTGCAGGTTCAGCGATTTGAAAACCGTTTCACCATTTAGGTTTACAATTTGAATGAAAGTTGGGTTGACTTCCATTTGCTTGTGTTCGGCTTCTTCCCATTCGGGCATTTTATTCATGATGATATGGTCATCGTCCCAATCTAAATTGGAAAAGATCTCCTTTTTTTCGGTGATGATATCCTCATCGAGATGTTTGTAGGAAGTATAATAAACGACCGCATAAATAGCAATAAAAGCAATTGCTGTTAAAGTGGCTACCGCGAGCAAATTATAAGTAGCGATTCGTTTTTTAAAGCTTAGTTTCATGCGTCTTCATTAATTCTGTAGCCTATACCTCTGATGGTTTGTATTAAGGATTCAGTAGCATCCTCATCTAATTTTTTTCTCAATCCATTGATAAAAACATCAATAACGCCTGTATCTTTATCGAAATGCACATCCCATACTTTTTCCATGATGCGGGTCCGGCGGCAGACTTTACCTTTGTTGCGCAAAAGGAATTCGAGCAGTGCAAATTCTTTCTGTGTCAAAATTACCTCCTTACCAGCTTTGGTCACTTCATGTACATCGATATCCATGACAATATCGCGAATCTTAAAAACAGTTTGTTCTCCGGTGCTGCGGCGCATCAGTACGCGAATCCGGGCTAAAAGTTCTTCGAAAGCAAAAGGTTTTTTCAGGTAATCGTTGGCGCCATTTTCCAATCCAAAAACAGTATCGTCTACGGTGTCTTTGGCAGTTAGGAATATAATGGGAACTTGTGGGTTGATTTTTCTAACACTACGGCAAATCTCTATACCACTTACACCAGGCAGCATCCAATCGAGTAAGATGACATCATATTCGTTGATAAAATCTAATGCCAATGCAAGGCCTTTTCTGCCATTATCCGCCAAATCAACAGCAAAGCCTTCTTCTTCAAGACCTTCTTTTAAAAAACCTGATATGGATGGTTCGTCTTCTACTAATAAAACTCTCATACTTTTCCTTTAATGAATTATGGATTTTCACTACCCTCGGGCTCCTTAAAATCAGGCAAGCTCAATTCGACACCTGCGCCATGGTTGTAAACCAATAGCCCTCCAAGATAAGCTGTTCGGGAAACTGCTGCCAGCAATACTGCAAATAAGATAACACCCATGATTTTAGACCATTGCTTTTGGTATTTGAAAAACAACAGGGCGCTAAAAACCAAACTGGTGCTGATGGCCAACCACAAAGTGATTATTGCCGCTTCTTGGTGCATGCCTATGGCTTTTCCGAGTGTGCCTTCTTCCATGCCTTCTCCTGCAGCATCCCCCGAAAGATAGGCTGCGATAGTACCAAATGTACCTAATATTAGCAAGTAATAAGCCACCTGATTGAAAAATATTTTCTTAGAAACAAGGCCCATGAGTTCGCTGAGGAAGCCTATAATTAGTAAAGCAATAGGGAAATGAATCAGCATTGCATGTAAGTGTGTTGCGGCAATCATGGGTATCTTTTCAGCAAAGGTCAGACAGGTTGTATTTGGATTGGGTTAGGAGATTCTTAAGATTTTCTAAAGTTGTTTGTTTTATGGGACTTTTGGACCGCTGCGCTATTGATGTAAACTCAAAACAAAAAACCACCTCAACTTTTAGTATTGAGATGGCTTTTTTTCTGATGCTTTTAAAAAATTAATTTTTAACTACTTTGATGCTTTTGGTATCTGTGTTTGAATACAATTTCACAAAGTAAATTCCGGTGTCGAATGCGGCTAAATCTATTTTAGAAAGATGTCCTAATTGAGACCCCGATTTTAGCAGTTGTCCATTGATGTTCCATATCTCATATTTATCAATGGCGTTGATGGTGCTTACCATTAAGAAATCTTTGGTCGGATTGGGAAAGAGAGTAGTTGCTTGTAGGCTGTTTGATTTTACCCCTAAATTATCCGGAATTTCCAAACGATAATTGAATAAAGTACCAAACAGATCATCCTCTATGATTCCGAATCCGGCGATGTATTTTCCGTTTGGCGAGATGGCGCTAGGCATGTAGATATTCGTACCCGGATCAACTTCTATTTGTAAAGTGTCGGTCATCCAAGTATTGAGGTTTACCATACCCAAAGTTGGTGTCCATAGAAAAGGAGTGTAAGTGGCTGACCAAAAATCATTTGATAAATAATAGCCCACCACGCGAGAACCATCACTATTCATAGACGTAACATGACCCGTTACGTCTGTTAATCCCATATTGCCTAAATCGATCAAGCCTGTGGCTTCGCTCCATATCCAAGCATTTGGAAAGGCATAATCGCCGTCTCCGCCAATCCAGATTCCGTTTGCTGAAACGGCATTACATTGCCCGAGTTGGTTGAATTCGTCCGATACACTACCTGCAGGATCTACGAGTAAGTATTGATTGGGAAAGTAGCCTCCGGCTGGGTTTTTTCGCCACACTGCTGATTTCCATGGCCCGTTGAAATCTTGATAGCCTACCGCTACACTTCCATCCTGACTAACTGCATCTGCTCTGGAGCTTCTGTTGGTTGTTGCAAACAAACTGCCCATATCGGTGAGACCATCGGTGGCGTTCCAAGCAAATGCATGTGCATACGGTGACAGTCCATCGCCATTATTAGGATCTGCCCAAGCGTTTCCAACTATTGTATTGCCATCGCCCGACATCGCCCATCCGGCACTGGAGTTGTTGTCGACAATTTGTCCCAAACCACCTTTTGGTGTCCATTCGTTTGTATTTACATCATATAAAGATAGCTGTGCCACATTTAAGGTAGATAGTAATGATTTGTAGTAAAAGTTTCCTTGCGAACCACAAACATGCACCGCATTTCCGGTAATGGCTATGTCGTATAATGCAGGATCTCCATTGAAAAGGGTTTGATTAGACCAGCTCCATGTCATGCCGCCATCGTTAGATTCATAAATCAAATCTGGTGTACCTGCTAAGAATAGTTGCGTTTCTGAAACCCATTCGATAGCCCTCCAAATAGCTTCTGCTGGTGAACTCACAGTGGTCCAAGTAACACCACCGTCATCGGTTCTTAAAACGGTGTTATCACCTACTGCAAAACCATGCTGTGCATCGATGAAATTGATTTCAGTTAGCACTGTAAAAGGTTGGCTGTATACTGTCGACCAGGTTGCGCCCTCATCAACAGATTTCTGGATTTTACCATCGGTAGTGACTAAAAAGTATGTAGTCCCTTCAACGAATTTTATTTTTGAAGCTACGCCTACCAAACCTGTACCGACTTGCCAAGTGGTGCCTCCATCATTGGTATAATAAACGGCAACATTTTCATCCAATTGTGCTGCAACGATACCGTGATCATCATCTTTAAAACAAACGGCGTTGTAGATGTAAACGTTGGTATCTCCAGCCGGATCTAATGGTGTCCATGACCAACCGCCATCTGTAGTTTTCGCGAAATAATTGTTCCACCCACACACATAGCCCGTATATTCAGATGGAAAAGACATCGTTTCTAATGCATTTTGCTCGGTATCAACCAAGAGTTCATTCCAAGTGGCGCCACCATTTGTCGTTCTTAAAACAATGCCATTACCATTGTTGGTTAAGGACTGCCCAGCGGCATACCCTACAAAATTTTGATTGCCCGGAAACTGTATGGCTTTGAATATATAATTGTAGTTGGTTAGCACGTTTCTTTGCCAGGCTGTCGAATTGGGTACATCCGTAAAACTAGTCCCTGATAATTTAGTGCCATCTGCAGAAAAAGTAGCCTGACCGCCAATACCATTACCTGGTGCTGCGCCTCCGATATTGGTAGATTCATCTGATTCAGGCGTCCAGAGAAAGTACGGACCTGCCTGATTTTCATAACCTGCCACCATACCCGCATTAGAAACATCAGTGGTTTCCATAAAGGTCGATTTGACTAACAATTGCGCCACCGAAAATTGCGGTATTAACGCTAGTAGCCAACTGATTTGCATAAAAAATAAGTAGTTTTTTTGTTTCATTTACTTTTTTGTTTTAAGATTGATAATTGTTTTTTGATGTTCTTTTTCTAATTGGTCTAGTAATTTTCTCAAGGCAAGCGCTTCGTCTTTTTTTTGCTTGTAAAACTGCTCGAGTTCATTGAGACTATTTGTAGAATCATTTTTTAATGTATCCATCTACCGAATGTTTTGACAAACGTAAAGGAAATGAACATTCCAGTTGCTTATTTTGTGCTTACAAAGAAGATACAAGTGCCTGATTGTATATTACATTTTATATACAACGAATGATAAGTAACTGAAAAACAATTATATAATACTAAATTAAAGTTGCATCAAAAAGTTAATCAGGTTGGTGTCTTCGCCTTGAATGTTTAGTTTTTTTCTGAGGCGAGAACGGGCAACCGTGATGCTGTTTACTGATTGGTACGTAATGGCAGAAATGTCTTTTGTAGATAAATTGAGTCGAAGAAAAGCGCATAGTTTCTTTTCATTCGAAGATAAATTCGGAAACAGCTCTTGGAGTTTGCTGTAAAAATCAGCATGCACTTGGGTGAAATGGGTTTCAAATTCAGACCAAACTTCCTGATCACTACTCGATTTTAGTTGGTTGATGATCTCCTGAATTACTTTTTGATTTTCTGCTTTGAAATTGTGTTTCGACTCAATCAGTTTTTCTGTGATGCCATTGATGAATTCATTTTTTTTCAGGAGATACATCACATTGGTAGTCAGTTCTCTGTTTTTAAATTCCAATTCTTCGGTGAGCTTTTGCTTTTCGAGAGAGATATTTAAATGCTCCAGTTCGAGCTTGTCTTTTTGAAGCTTGGTGTTCTTGATTTTTGTTTTGAGCAGGTAGACGGACAAACTCAATATAATGAGTAAAAAAACCAAAGTGGAAGCAATCACCAGATAGATGAGTTGCTTTTTTTGCTGTTCAGTTTCCCTACGTTTGAGCTCCACCTCGTAGACTTTCTTTTGTTTATCAAACTTGTGTTGCAGTTCTAGTTGCGCTATTTTTTTAACGCTTTCGATGTTGTATAAACTGTCTTTAATAATTTCGGCTTCCTGCTGTGCGTGGAAAGCATTTTGGTAATCATGCGTATCTTCATACAATTGGGTTAAAGACTGCAGCGAAGTTAATTTAGACTCTTTGCTGCCCAGTTTTTTCCCTATCGCTAAGGCTTTTAATAAGTTATCTTTTGCCAATTGGGTATTGCCCATCAAGGCATTGTTTTTACCTAAGTTGTTGTAGCATTGCGCAATGCCTCGCATATCATCTTGTGCTAGGCGTATGTCTAAAGATTTTTCTAAATAATATTTTGCCAAGGTATACTCCTTCTTCTCCATATAACATATTCCCATGTTATTGTTTACAGAAGAAGCTATATTTTGGTCGCCAATACTGGCGTTGATTTTTAAACTATTTTGGTAATATTCCAAGGCTTTGTCAAATTGCTTCTGTTGGATTTTTATAGCAGCGATGTTGTTGAATATTTTTTGTTTAAAAATGGTTGCTTCTCTTGTGTTTTGATGTGGCAATTTTAAGGTGTTTTGCAGTGCTTCATCATAGTAGTGCAAGGCTTGGTCAAAGCTTTTTTGGTAAAAAAAAGAAATTCCGATTTTGATTAAAATATCGATATTCGTATTTTCTAACGTACTATTCTTGCCCATAGCCATGGCCTGCTCAGCTAATTTTTTAGCATTAAAATAATGCTTGAGCGCACTGGCGTAATTACCTTGTGCACTATTGATGTTTCCCAGACACAAATAAACTTCAGATTTTTCTTGGTTGGAAGTTTCGTTTGTAATCAACTTACTGGCTTTGTTAGCATATAAGAATGCCGAATCTGCATTGTGTTGCAATAAGGCTGTTGCCTTTTTTAAATGGTAAGCTATTGTATTGGCAGGTGTCTGATTTTTCTCTGCCTGACTAAAAGTGGAGGTGAAATGCAATAAGAACAGTAGCAGTAGCATGCTTTTTCGTAAAGAGCTGGTGTGACGCTGTAGCATTTTGCAGCAGTTGGTGCTAAGGAAAAAGCAAACATTCGAAAGTAAAATGTTCTTTGATACCAAATCATGCGCCCTTAAGTTCATTTCAAAAGTTTCTTTTAATGTGTTTGTATATTCAAATATATATAATATTCTCCTATCCTAGTTCATGTAAAATTACTGACTTAAAAGACCGCTTTGCTTTAGGATTGGTCTCGTTGAAAAGCTTTCATTAATAATTATTAATTTTTATATATTAATTCTCCTTAAAAAACCCGCCCCGGTTTTCCTTCCGCTCTATCGATTGTTTGATGATCAACCACGCAACGTTGAGCATGTTTTTTAGTTCGTAAAAGGCTTTATTGGGTTGGTGTTGGCTTTCTAATTTTGCCAATTCTTGTTGCCAAGTTGCAACTTGTTTTTGTGCTTGGTTTAAATCGAAGTTGTTTCTGACTATGCCGACCTTTTGCTGCATGAGGCTCTGCAAATCCGTTTTTATGGTAGTGATTCTTGCTGCGTTTACTTGAGTGCCTCTAGCCGATTTCCATTGGGGTATGGTAACGGACAGGCGCTCATAATGGTGTGTTGCATTGGCTATAAACTTAAAAATACTGTTGGCATACACCAAGGCTTCCAATAGCGAATTAGACGCCAAGCGATTGGCTCCGTGCAAACCAGTATGCGTGCATTCACCGCAGGCAAACAAGTTTTTGAGGTTGGTTTGCCCATGCAGGTTTATCGCTATGCCGCCACACAAATAATGCTGGGCTGGTAATACCGGAATCCAGTCTTTTTCGACTGCGATATGCATAGCTTTACAATTGTTGTAAATCATGGGGAAATGGGCAATAAAATCGGGCATGTTCAGATGAGTGCAATCCAAATAAACAGAAGGTTCCCCCGATTTTTTGAGTTCTTTTTCGATGCTTTGCGACACAATATCACGGGAAGCCATATCGCCTCTCGAATCGTATTGCGTCATAAACAAGGTGCCGTTTTTGGTCCGCAGCCTAGCGCCAAAACCGCGCACTGCTTCTGAGATTAAAAACGTAGATGCCCTCTCTTTCTGATACAATGCCGTGGGATGAAACTGTATAAACTCCATATGCGCTATGTGCGCGCCTGCCCGAAAAGCCATAGCAATGCCGTCGCCTGTCGCGATACTCGGGTTGGTGGTGTGCCCGTAGACCTGGCCTATACCCCCAGTGGCGAGTATCGTAAAATCGGATTCAAACGGGATGACTTGGTTGCTTTTTTCATTGAGTACATAGACTCCAAAACACTGGTTATCAACAACAATCAAATCTAAAGCAAGGTGAAAATCATAGAGCTTTAGGTTTGTCTTTTGCTGCATTTGGAACAACAAGGCACGTTCGATTTCACGACCGGTTTGGTCTTTGTGGTGCACCACGCGATTTTCGGAATGACCGCCTTCTAGTCCCAAGTCGAGATCACCCTGCGCATTCAAATCAAACTGTGCCCCCCAATCGATGAGCTCCTGCAAGCATTTCGGTCCTTCGGTAATGACTTTTTCTACAACGGTTGCCTCACACAAACCATCGCCACAGCGCAACGTGTCTTCGATGTGCTTTTTGAAATCATCCTCGCTGTTTTGTACAACCGCAATACCGCCTTGTGCGTATTTGGTATTCGATTCATCGGCATTCGATTTGGTGACCAGTGCAATTTTATGCTCGGGAAATTGTTCTGCCAGTTTGAGTGCTAATGACAAACCGGCGATGCCTGAACCTACAATCAGATAATTTGCAGTACTCATGATTTTGAAAGTTCCAACATGCGTTGTATCGGAATCAGCGCTTTTTCACGGATGTCTTCTGCGACAAGAATCTCAGGGCTTTCATTAACCAAACAATCGTAAACTTTTTGAAGGGTGTTTTTTTTCATAAAAGCACATTCGCTGCAAGCGCAAGTATTGTCGTCGAAAGACGGTGCTGGTATCAGTATTTTCTCGGGTACCGCTTCTTGCATTTTGTGTAAAATTCCGGCTTCGGTAGCGACGATAAATTTCTGTGCGTAACTCGATTGCACATAGTCGATCATACCCGCTGTCGACCCAATATAGCTTGCCGTTTCCAAGATGTGTGTTTCAGATTCTGGGTGCGCGATGATTTTCGCATCGGGATGTTCCTGATGCAGGGCAATTAGCTTATCGAGTGAAAAGGCTTCATGCACCACACAAGAGCCGTCCCACAGCACCATTTTCCTACCGGTTTGTTGGTTGATGTAATGGCCTAAATTCTTATCTGGTGCGAAAATAATCGGAATGTTTTCAGGCACCGATTCGACAATCTTAATGGCATTGGATGAAGTGCACACCAAATGACTCAATGCTTTGATTGCCGACGAGCAATTCACGTAAGTGATGACAATATGGTTCGGATGGGCTTCAATAAATTTTTTGAAAATGTACTCAGGACAAGCATCAGCAAGCGAGCAACCTGCCTCTAAATCGGGTAGTATGACTTTCTTATTGGGGTTTAAAATTTTGGTGGTTTCTGCCATAAAATGCACGCCAGCAAAGAGAATTATTTTGGCATCTACCTCTGCCGCTACTTGTGATAAGCCCAGACTATCGCCAACATAATCGGCTATTTCCTGAATGTCTGGTTCTTGATAATAGTGCGCCAATAGCACCGCATTTTTTTCTTTTTTGAGTTGTACTATTTTTTCTTTCAGCTTTTCCATATCGCGCTTTTAAGGGAAATTGTTACTGTTTTAGTTTCAAGTGCACATCATTTGCGATGCAAATTAAGGGTTGAAAAAAGGATTTTTACATGATTTAAATCATAGAAGATGTTAAATGAGACCATTGTGCGTTGGGATTTTGGGACCGCTGCGCTGTGAGACTGTATGTACACGCTGCGCTTTGGATGTTATGGTTGTAGGTTGCAAAATTACTAGGCAGTACAAGAATGTTAACTTGCAGACGAATTGTTGGCTTATACATAATACTTTTGCCTTAGTGATTTATAATACTGACTTTTGAATTCGATCATTAAATCCTCTTGTTATGAAAAAATCTATCATTGCTGGTATTCATTTTGCTTTTTGGCTGTCTTATTTTTTGTTGCTGACCATCATCGTTGTGGCGGCTACCAACAATTTCTCTTCTGGGCCTGGTATTAAGTACATTGTTAGTATTGGGATTCCCTTTGTTGTTGTGCCTTCTTGGCTTTCGTTTTACCTGTTTTATTATGTGCTGTTTCCATTGTATAGCAAAGAGAAGAAACTCGTTCTATCAGCTGTATACGGCTTGTTGATTTGTGTTTTAGGTGCCATGATTGGTAGTCTGCTTATTGTGCTTCAGTTTGGTACAGACCGCTTGTTTGGTGCCGGAATGGGTGCTTTTTTTTCGATGGCTCTTACGATGGTTTCAATCGGACTTGCCAACGGAATAGTAGCCGTGATCATCAAAGGTTTTATTACTTGGTACGAGGAATTGAAGTGGAAAGAAGCCCTGCAAGCCAAGAACCACCAAATGGAATTGGCGTTGGTAAAATCGCAATTGGATCCTCATTTTTTATTCAATACCATCAACAACATCGACATCTTGATTTTGAAAGATGCGACACTCGCTTCAGAATACCTCAACAAATTGTCGGACATTCTCAGGTTTATGCTTTTCGAAACCAAGACCGAGCAAATCGCTTTGACCAAAGAAATCGAATACATCGAAAAATACATCGCATTACAAAAAATAAGAACATCGAACGCCAACTTTGTCAATTTTACCGTGCAGGGAAACCTTTCTAACAAAACCATAGCCCCAATGATTTTTATTCCGTTTATCGAAAATGCGTTCAAACATGTTTCCAATAAAAAAACAGAGCATGCCATCACAATTAGGATTATCAGCGAGGAAAAGCAATTGCGCTTTGAATGCGAGAATCAATTCGGCACCCCTACTGCCCTACCATCGAACGGATTGGGCAATGACTTAATCGAGAAAAGACTGGCGCTACTTTATCCTAAAAAGCATACCTTAGTGCTATCCAATCAAGACCATCTGTATCAAGTAAACCTCGTCATTAAAAATGGGTAAACACCGTTGCATCATCATCGAAGACGAACCTTTAGCGCTGGAAAGAACTAAAGGTTTTGTTGCTAAAATACCTTTTCTACAATTGCTCAGCGCTTTTGACAATGCAATGGAAGGGCTTGCTTTTTTAAAATCAAACCCGGTTGATGTCTTGTTTTTAGACATCAATATGGATGAATTGTCGGGCATTGAGCTGTTAGAAAGTACCAAATTGAACTGTCAAGTGATCCTGACTACGGCGTATTCTGAATTTGCTTTGAAAGGCTACGACCTACATGTTACCGATTATTTACTAAAACCCTTTTCGTTTGAACGTTTCTTGCAAGCCGTCGATAAATTGCAAGGCAAAAAAACCGAGGTTGCGGCTACAGCGACAAAATTCATTTTTGTGAAAACCGAAAACCGATTGGAGAAGGTCAATCTAGAGGATATCCTATTTATAGAGGGCATGCGCGATTATAGAAGAATTCACACCGTGCACAAACGCATCATGACCTTGCAAAATTTCTCAGAATTCGAGACGGTTTTGCCAGCCAATATCATCTGTCGCGTGCACAAATCTTATATGGTAGCGGTTGCTAAAATCGAATCGATAGAAAGAAGCCGCATCAAAATTGCCAGCCAAATCATTCCGATTTCTGACACTTATAAAACTGCTTTTTTTGAACTGCTAAACCTCTAACCAAAAACCCTTGATACGCACAATGCTGCCTTATGCAGAGATATTTGCGGGGTTTGCATAATAGAATTTTATATCGTTGGCTGTTGTTTGACCTTTGTTTCATTATGAATCAAACCTCAACAAACATGAAACGAAAAGCCTTATTAGTAGCAATGTTGTGCACTGTGTTCTCTGTATCTGCGCAAAGTGTAGCAGACAAAATTGAAAGTCTGTTTGCCTCATGGAATGAACCCCATCGTGCGGGTGGCGTGGTCCTCGTATCGCAAAACAACCAAGTAGTATTTTCTAAAGCCTACGGATTGGCATCCATCGCTTATAACATTCCCAATTCCACCAATACCGTTTTTAATATTGGTTCGGTGTCGAAACAATTTACGGCTATGGGCATCCTACTTTTGCAACAAGAAGGCAAAATCAGCTTAGACGATGACATTCGGAAATACTTGCCTGACATGAACCCTTTTGAGAAACCCATTACCATTCGACATTTGTTGCACCACACTAGCGGGCTTAGAAGTGCACCCGAGTTCTTTGGCTTGGCTGGCTGGCGCGAAGGTGATGCCATTTCCAACGATGATTTTTATCGCTACATCTGCAAACAAAAAACATTGAATATGGAAACCGGCTCAGCATATATGTATACCAATTCAGGGTACATACTATTGGCAAAAATCATAGAAACCGTCACGCAACAAAGTTTCAAAACCTGGATGCAAGACAAAGTATTCAAGCCTTTAGCCATGGATGCCACTTTTATTGAAGAAGATGCCTCGAACATCCTTCCGAATGTCGCGTCTTCTTATGAAGAAGTGGGTCCATCCCAATTCAGAAGTGTAGAGAACTACGACCAGACTTATGGCGCTTCGAATGTGTACAGCACCAGCACTGATTTATTAAAATGGACGCAAAACTTCACAAAACCCACAACAGCTTGGAAAAACGCTTTTGAAGCCTTGCAAACACTTGACTTGTTGTCGAACGGTTCCAAAAACAATTATGCGTTCGGATTGTTTATCGATACTTTTTATGGCAACAAAAGAATACAACATACAGGAGCCATTGGTGGATTCCGTTCGGTGGTGTATTGCTATCCCGACGACCAATTAACGATTATTGTCTTGACCAACTTTAGTTCACCCAATCAGCCCAACTATGGCGATCCACTAAGCCAGCTTTTTTTACAAGACAAATCCGAAAAACCCAAAGCACAAAAGCCTTATAAAGCTTTAGCACTTTCGGAGGAAACTTTAAAAAAATACGAAGGCAGCTATTGGAGTAACGAGAGTAATTTTAGCCGAAAAATTGTTTTAGAAAACAATACCTTGTGGTATGTGCGTAACCCACAGAAAAAATCGGCGCTGATTCCGATTCAAGAAAACTTGTTTAAAATGGATGGTGTGCAAGATGATGTACGCTTGCAATTTGATCTCAAAACCAATCAATTTAGTTTTATAACCAATGAAAAGGTAACGGATGCATTCGAAAAATACAACAACGAACCCATTACCACAGCAGCTTTAGAAGCATATGTGGGCACATATTATAGCGCAGAGTTGGAAACTTATTACACGATTACTTTAACCAATGGTGCTTTGATTGGTTATCATAGCAAATTCGGAACCTTTGAAATTAAACCCCTAAAAAAAGACGTACTTGATTTTTCAGGTATGATGATAGCAAAATGTGGTAGAGAGTCAAAAGGGGTTGTGACTGGTTTTGGGGTGAGTCTGAATCGGGTTAAGAACGTTTGGTTTGAAAGAAAGTAGGTGTTGTAAGTTGGATAGTTTTCGTTATTAATTATTAATTAACTCAAGCTTTTACTGCCAAAATTGGGATTTTAGCATGGAAGATTAGTTTTTTAGACAAGCTCACTTCAAAAATTCTTTCGAAGAAATTTCGGTGGTGTGTGGTCATCGCCAGCATATCGGTATGGTGAAGCGCTATAAAATCTATGATGGTACCTTCAAAGTCATTGCTTCCAATATTGTGGAAGGTTACTATTTTGGCAGGAAACAACATTTTCCAATCTTCGAGAACATCGACATCAATAATTTCATTTTTGGGTTGCACATACAAACAATCTACTTGGGCGTGAAGTACTGTTGCCAAAGCCACTACGCGTTTTAGAATTTCGATTTCTTCGGTTTGGTAAGAAGTCGTAAACAATATGCGATTGATCGGTTGGTAAGTACACGCTTCTGGAATGGCTAGCACTACAGTATTTGTTGCATTGATTACTTTTTCGGTTACAGAACCTAAGAAAGTGGCTGCCAAACCCGTTGCGCCTTTGGTGCCCATGACAATATAGTCGATGTTTTCTTTTTTGGTGATGTCGATAATGGTGCTAATCAAATCGCCATTTTCTAACACATTGCTGATTTTGATGTCTTCCAACTGATGTTCGGCAGCAATCGCATGCAATACCGGAACGTGTCCTTTGTAATTCTCGAAATTACTCAAATCGGTTACCTCGTACATTTCGGGTAAATAGACTGGAATCTCCATATAGTTTACTTGCGGATAATCGTAGACATGCAAGGTAATAATCTCGGCATGAATCTTTTTTGCCAAGTGCAAAGCGAATACAAAAGCATTCTTAGAGATTTCAGAAAAATCGGTAGGAAACAGTATCTTTTTCATGACGTTTAATTTTAAAGTAGTTTAATTGACTACAATAAAGTTAAGTTGTTAATTATCAAATTCGTATGACAATTGTCAGTTTGTTTTTTAATTAACGTATCCATAACTCCAGAAGCCATAAAAAAAGCCTTTTATCTGCATAAAAGGCTTTTAAAATAGGGTCTGTAGTTTTATTTCACAATCAGTTTTTTGGTAATTGAAGTATGATTGGCTGTAATTTTAGCCATATAAATACCGCTAGCCAAATCAATTGGAATTTGGGTTTCGCCTTGAAAAGTAGTGCTGTATAATTTTGCACCCGACATCGAATAAATTTCCAATGTGCCACTGTTTAAACCAGAAATCATCACGCCTTTTTGCGTCGGATTCGGATAAAGTACCACCTTCGCATCAGAGAATTTCGTGGTAGCTAAAGCAGCAAACCAAGGTTGCCCAGTATTGGTTCCCCAGATATAATCGGCCAATTCAGGATAATCTATAAACGGATTTCTATTGACTTGCCATGTATAAATATAATTGTTGCGGTTCATTTCGAAATCGTCAGCAGGATCAAGGTGGTTCCAAGATAACAACGTTGTTAAGTCGCCTATTTGTCCGAAAGTCCCATCAACCGGATTGCCATCTACAACATTCAACCCATTGTATCTCACAGCCATGTAAAACAGCGCGCGTGATACATCGCCTTTCCAACTTCCAGGAGCACCTGCTGGACCATTATAATCAACGCCATAGTTTCGGTTATTTCGAGACGAATTTTCTTGTCCGTCAACCGCTCTCAAATGATGTGCATCCGATAATCCGGCACCAATATCATCTGGTCCACTTGTCGCCCAAACATTGATTCCATCTGGATTGGTATTGTATAAATCCCCATAATTGCCCCGCGATTGGCAGTATATGTGTTCACGGTTCCATTTGCCCACGATGCTGCTTCCGGTTTGGTAATCTATTTTTGAACGTGGTTGTTCGGTATAAATCAACCAAACTTGGTTGCTGTTTTCCGGATTTTGATCGGCGGTTTTCAAAATATTGATCACATCGCCATAACTGTGTGCGCGCACTTCAGCTGGGTTGGCAATGATATTCTGAACGGCTTGCTTTAAATTGGCGCCTGAAAGTCCTTCAAGCGCATTGTAATAACCGTTCGGTGCCGTACTAGAAACATTTCCGTAAGTCGGATTGGCAGGCGTTCCGAAAGGTAAAACTGTATAATTAGCGTCGAGTACACGCACAATCACATTGTTGTTGTAAAGACTGTAGTTGGTTGGAATCGAATTGGCGGTGATTTTCAATTCTTCATCGCCTTCGTTGTTGCCTTCATTTAGAATTTGAATGGTTCTAGTTCCAACGGTTGCGCCTACGGGAATAGTAACACTGGTAGTTCCCGAAAAATCATTGCTGTTGAAACTGCCGTTATTTAGAGAGAAATTGATCACCAACGGACTTCCAGTAATGGGTTGCGTTGATGTAAAAGTGATGTTGAAACTTTCGCCTTCGGTAATCGTAGTGGTATTTACAGTTAAGCTCAAATAAGTTAAAACAATTCCGGAGCCATCATTATTCATGCCTGGCGTAGGTGTTTTCACTTCATAAGTCCCATCGTTTTTTCTTTGTATGGATTTGGTAGCCGCTGCCGACCCTTCGTTTTCATTGACACAAGTCGAAAGACCAAATACAGTCATCAATGCTGTAGGTTGAACCGTTGCTCCGTTTGAGTAAGCCAAAGCATCGATCAAACCGGTGTTTGTTGCTGGTGTGTTGAGTGGAAAATCTACATCGTTCCCTTGATAAAGCGCTACGACATCTGGTCCGTTTTGAATCATCGCATTCACGACCAAAATGGCTGGTGTTGGCGAAACCAAAGCGTTTCCGAAATGAATGATTCCGTTGACATCTGTAATATAACTATCCAAATCGATAGCATAATAGCTTAGATTTCCGGTGCCTGAACTGGTGCCATTGAAGAAGACCAAGACATAACCGTCTAGCGGGAAGTTGGGTGTTGCCGATTTTAATTCGACGAATTCTTTGTCATCAGTACTAGGCGTATCAGCATCAATTTCATTAATTACAACTTGGCTGTAGGAAGTAAAAGCAAACAGTAGGGCGATTGTGAAAAATAATTTTCTCATGCGTCATTTTATATTTTATGCAGCAAATATAACTATTAAATACTGCGATTTGTGACGGTAAACCGTTAAAGTATTGCGCATCTGGTAAGAACTAAAAATAAATTGCGGCACAACTATTAAATAATGTACTTTTGCAAAAAATTTGAAAAACCTGAGATTCCATGTTATTGAAATCTTTTGTAATATAAATCAATACGTTAGAATCGTTTATGAAAAAAATTGTTGAGTACAGAAAGCTTTTGAATGTTGAAAAAACAGTGACTTTAAAAGAGTTGAAAACCATTTATCGCAATGCCATGAAAGACAGTCATCCTGATAAATTTCAAGGTGACGATGCTGGGTTAAAATTAGCAGAAGAAAACAGTAAAAACATCATCGAAGCGTATCATTTCTTGGTGAGCATCAATGCTGAAACCATCGAGCAAGGGTTACCTGAATACCAAGAAACCATAGCCACTGCGACGATTACCGACTACAAATACGAAAACATCCGACTTATTGTAAACTTCTCTAACGGTAGTGTTTACGAATACATCAGTGTGCCGAAAGCGACTTACATTAAAATGGTGAATGCTGATTCACCTGGAAGGTTTGCCAAGCGTCATGTATTTACAGCGTTTCCTTACCGAAAAGTGAGTAACATAGATTAATAAAAAAGGGTTTGCCGAAAGACAAACCCTTTTTTATTACAGTTTATTCAAATAGCTGCCAAACTTATCTGTGAATTGGTAGCCAGATGCTATTCGGTCTTTCGACAATTTATCATATTCTACCAAGCCCCAAAGCAGAAATTCTTTCATAAAGTAGACTTCTTTTTCATCTACTTGCGGTTGGTATTTTTTAATTAATATGTCCAACGGCTTAATGGCATCGAGTGTTTTTCTGTAAACTTCATCGTTGCAATCATCTAGTAATTCGAATCCACTTTCTGAGAAAAACCAATCGATAATATCTGAATACGGTGTTTTCTCATCTAACTTTTCTAGCTTTTCTATTTTAGGAAAGTAGGCTGGAAAAAACGAATGAATCGCATCGCTGATTAAATGTTGTGCTACATGAGCAGCGCCTTCTTGTTCGCCTTCATACACCAACTCGACTTTTCCGGTAATGGCTGGAATAATACCCATAAAATCCGACAAACGAACCGTCGTATATTCTGATCCGTTTTGCAATGCCCGTCGCTCGGCTGTGCTTACCAAATTTTCGTAGGCTGTAATACTCATTCGGGCACTCACGCCACTTTTGTTATCGATGTACTCGCTTTCTCTTGCTTCAAAACTGATTTGCTCTAAAAGATCTTTGGCCAATGAAGGCACGAAAACCAATTCATTTTGGGTTGTGTTAAGTGAAGCTTCTTGTTCCGTAATCATTCTTGCAATAGCAATGGTTTCGGGATAATGTGTAAGAATTTGAGAACCAATTCTGTCTTTGAGTGGCGTAACAATACTACCACGGTTGGTATAATCTTCCGGATTGGCGGTAAAAACAAACTGCATATCTAAAGACATTCTTATTTTAAAACCTCGGATTTGAATATCGCCCTCTTGCAGAATATTAAACAGCGCCACTTGAATGCGGGCTTGTAAATCAGGAAGTTCATTGATCACAAAAATACAACGGTTGGCGCGGGGTATCATTCCAAAATGAATCACACGATCGTCAGCATAAGAAAGCTTTAAATTGGCGGCTTTAATCGGATCAACATCGCCAATCAAATCAGCCACCGTAACATCTGGCGTCGCTAATTTTTCTGAAAAACGATGGCTTCTGTGTAACCAAGCTATAGGTGTTTCGTCGCCCATTTCAGCAATCAAGTCTATTGCAAAACGGGAAATCGGTTGCAGTGGATCATCATTGATTTCAGAACCCGCAACAAAAGGAATGTATTCATCGAGCAAGTCAATCATTTTTCTCGCCAATCTGGTTTTGGCTTGCCCGCGCAATCCCAATAAATTGATGTTGTGACGCGATAAAATGGCCCGTTCCAATTCTGGAATCACCGTATTTTCAAAACCATGTACCCCTTCAAAAACAGGTTTACCCGATTTTATTTTCTCCCGTAAATTATCTCTTAACTCATCTTTGATACTTTTGCTGATGTATCCAGATTGTTTTAATGCGCCTAAGGTGTTCAATTTTTCTTGATTCATTTTATTTTTCTGTTGCATTTAATTCTATTTCACTCGTTTCTTGCGGTTGGTTTCATAATCTTCAAAAATCATTTCACCCAAACCTTTCAATCCTGTATAAAAAGCTTTGCCTTGGTTGGCTTCTGTAAAATGATTCACAAAACGCTGCAAATACGGGTCTTGTGCAATCATAAAAGTCGTAATTGGGATGTGTAATTTTCGTGCTTGTTGGGCTTGGTTGTAGCATTTATCTACGATATATTCATCCAATCCATTGCTGTTCATATAATAAGAACCGTCGCGTTCTCGGATACAACTTGGCTTTCCGTCTGTAATCATGAAAATCTGCTTGTTGGTGTTGCGTTTGCGTCGAAGAATATCCATCGCCAATTGCAGACCTGCAACCGTATTGGTATGATAAGGTCCGACTTTTAAATAAGGTAAATCTCGAATAGCAATCGTCCAAGCATCGTTGCCAAAAACCAAAATGTCTAAAGTATCTTTTGGATAGCGTGTGGTGATCAATTCGGCCAAAGCCATAGCTACTTTTTTGGCAGGTGTGATACGATCTTCGCCGTATAAAATCATACTGTGACTGATATCAATCATCAACACGGTGCTCATTTGGGCTTTAAACTGTGTTTCTTCGACCACCAAATCGTTTTCGGTCAACTGAAAAGCTTCTACCCCATTGTTAATTTGTGCGTTGCGCAGGCTTTCTGTTAATGAAATGCGTTCGAGTGCATCTCCGAAATGAAAATCCCGAAATTCGCCGGTGTGCTCATCACCATTTCCTGATTGTTTTGTTTTGTGATTCCCAGCACCTGCTTTTTTGAGATTTCCGAAGATTTGATTTAAGGCTTGCTGCCGAATAGCCCGTTCGGTTTTGGCGGTAATTCCGATACCCGAAGTACCATCGTCTTGCAATTCTTCGCGGATGTAACCTTTCTTTTTTAAATCTTCAATAAAATCATCGATGGTATAATCGGCATCGGTCAGTTGGTATTCCTGGTCTAGTTGTCTCAACCAATCAATCGCTTCGTCAAAATCGCCTGAAGTATGGGTGATTAACTCTTTGAAAATGGGAAAAAGTTTATCGAATGGCGACAGATACGGCGCTTGATAATTTTTGAAAACAAATCCTTTTCTAACTTGATTTTTCATAGCTAATAAAAGTAGTACTTTTGAAGTTCGAGCCTTGCGGAACGAATATTAATTTTTAGTTAAAAGAATTTAGAACAAATCAACAAGTTGTAGCTGCTGTTTATTTAGTTTTGCAAACGGTTGTCCATCCAAAGCGGCAAAAAACAGTAGATACATTTAGATAGATTTCATGGAATATTTTGGCTACATAGCTTCCATTTTAATTGGAATTACTTTAGGGTTAATCGGCGGTGGCGGCAGTATTTTGACCGTTCCGATCTTGGTGTATCTATTTCACATCAATCCAGAAAGTGCTACGAGCTATTCGCTATTTATTGTTGGTATTACCGCTATGGTAGGTAGTTATCGCCATTATGCTTTGGGCAATTTGAAAGTCAAATCGGCTTTGTATTTTGCCTTTCCTTCTGTATTTTCTTTGCTGATGGTTCGAAAAATATTGTTGCCTAAAATTCCAACAAGCTTATTTTATATAGATGGATTTGAAGTCACCAAAGATTTGTTGATCATGGTGGTTTTCGCATTATTGATGATGGCCGCATCGGTATCAATGATTCGAAAATCTAAAGCAGTGATTGCAACAAAGGTCAATTTTCCGCAATTGGCTTTGATTGGTTTTACAGTTGGATTGGTTATTGGATTCTTGGGCGCTGGTGGAGGTTTTATGATCATTCCTGCCCTACTCTTTTTTGCGAACTTACCGATGAAGCAAGCTGTGGGAACTTCGCTCCTAATAATTTTCATCAATTCGTTAATCGGATTTTCAGGCGATGTAATTAATGGCATCAACATCGACTATACTTTGCTGCTGACAATATCTATGATTGCCATCATCGGTATGCTGATCGGTACACAACTGTCGAAAAAAATTGATGGTACCAAACTCAAACCCGCCTTTGGTTGGTTTATTTTGGTGATGGGCCTTTACATCATCACCAAGGAAGTTTTTCTGAAATAAACTTCAACTGACAAAAGTCATAGTTTGTTCTGTTTCATGGTTTTAAATTTGCTTTATTAAACCCATGTAACCATGATGAAAATAGAACAAATTTATACCGGATGCATTGCACATGCCGCTTATTATATTGAAAATAAAGGAGAAGCCGCGATTTTCGACCCACTGCGCGAAGTACAACCTTATATTGATCGGGCACGCAAAGACAACGCTCAGATAAAATATGTTTTTGAAACCCACTTTCATGCCGATTTCGTTTCGGGTCATCTCGACTTAGCCCAAAAAACAGGCGCCACCATTGTTTACGGTCCTACCGCAAAACCCAACTTTGAAGCTTTGATTGCAACAGACAACCAATTTTTTAAAGTAGGCGATTATACTATAAAAGTACTGCATACGCCAGGTCATACGATGGAAAGTACTTCCTATTTATTGATTGATGAAAATGGTAAAGAACACGGCATTATTAGCGGTGATACTTTGTTTATTGGCGATGTCGGCCGACCTGATTTGGCCCAGCATGTCATTGCCGAACTCACACAGGACAAACTAGCGCGTCATTTATACCATTCGTTACGCGATAAAATAATGCCTTTGTCAGACGACTTGATTGTATATCCGAATCACGGTGCCGGAAGTGCTTGTGGTAAAATGATGAGCAAAGAAACTACCGATACCTTGGGCAATCAGAAACGAACGAATTATGCTTTGAATCCGGATTTGACTGAAGATGAATTTGTGAAAGTTTTGTTACACGGATTGACCAATCCGCCGGGTTATTTTCCAAAAAATGTCTTGATGAATATCAATGGCTATGAAAGTTTAGACCAAGTGATGGCTCGTGCCAAACAGCCATTAACACCCATCGAATTTGAAACTGTAGCCAACGAAAGCGATGTGTTGATTTTAGATACGCGACCAGCGGCAAACTTTGCACAAGGATTTATTCCAAATAGTATCAATATCGGCCTCGACGGCAATTTTGCGATGTGGGTGGGCGAAATGATTCACGACATCAAACAAGATATATTATTAGTTACCGATTTGGGTAAAGAAGAAGAAAGCATGATTCGACTATCCCGCGTGGGTTACGATCATACGATTGGCTATCTCAAAGGAGGTTTTGATGCTTGGGCAAAAACAGGTCGAGAAATTGATACCATTGAAAGAATTACTGCGTCGGATTTAGAAAAAGAATTGGCAGAAAAAAAAGTACTTTTGATTGATGTTCGAAAAAAATCAGAATTTGAATCAGAACACCTTGTAGATGCTATTAATATACCGATGCATGAAATCAACCAACATTTGGCTGAATTTCCGAAAGACCAGCCTTTTATTTTGCATTGTGCTGGTGGTTATCGCAGTATCATTGCGGGTTCTATTCTGAAACAACGCGGTTGGGATAATTTTGTAGATGTGGTTGGTGGCTTTGCTGAGATTAAAAAAACAGCACTACCCAGAACCAATTATGTTTGTCCGACAACCTTATTGTAAACTAACAACTTAAAAAAAATATCATGTTTGAAGTTTTAAAATACCTGTTTTCTAGCGATCGTAAATCGAACTTAGGCTCATTGATAAAAAAAGATGCCTTTTTGGTTGATGTGCGTTCCCCTGAAGAATTTGCTTCAGCGCATGCCAAAGGTTCGTTTAATATTCCTGTCGAAAAATTGAAAGATCAGTTGCATCGGTTCGAGAATAAAAAGAACATTATCGTTTTCTGTAAAAGCGGCATGCGCAGTAGTCAAGCCAAAGCAATATTAGAAAAAAACGGAATCAGTCATGTAACCAATGGTGGCAGTTGGGAAAACATTGAAAAATTATTAAACCCTTAAACCATAAGATGATGAAAAAAAACATGGGAAAAGTAGACAAAATGATGCGTATCATCGTAGCGATGGTGATTGGTTTGCTCTATTTCAACAACAACATTAGCGGTATGTTGGGTATGATATTGCTTGTATTAGCAATGGTCTTTTTACTAACTAGCTTGATTAATTTTTGCCCGTTGTATCTTCCGTTCGACATTGATACGCGTGAAGAAAAGGAATAAATATTTTCTAGAAAACGCAAATTCATGTTAAATAAAAAGTCTAACTCAAAATAATTTTTACATTTGAATCAATAAT
>ERZ724520.316-NODE-316-length-26278-cov-9.630325_pt1 | contig 26278 bp, 9 predicted proteins | sample MGYA00376053_ERZ724520 | MGnify/ENA primary metagenome ERZ724520 (study PRJEB28724, sample SAMN07190886) | activated sludge metagenome | isolation source: activated sludge of sewage treatment plant in Hong Hong | place: USA: Christiansburg, Virginia | collected...
TTTTTTGATACCTAAATTTACCATAGATAAAATTATTGATGCCGCCCGAGTTGAGGACGTGATTGGAGATTTTATTACCTTAAAAAAACGTGGCGCTAACTTACTAGGACTTTGTCCTTTTCATGGAGAGAAATCGCCATCATTTACAGTGTCGCCAGCTAAAGGTATTTACAAATGTTTTGGCTGTGGTAAATCGGGAACGGCTGTTAATTTTATTATGGATTTGGAAAGTTTATCTTATCCAGAAGCCTTAAGGTATTTAGCCAATAAATATGGGATTGAAGTAGTTGAAAAAGAAGTAACGAGTGAAGAAAAAGCTCAGCAAAACGAAAAGGAGAGTTTATACATTGTGATGCAATATGCACAAAAGTATTACACTAATTTGCTGATGAATGATGATATGGGTCGTTCTGTAGGCTTAGGTTATTTTAAAGAACGAGGCTTTACGCAAGATATTATTGATAAATTTCAGTTAGGATATAGTTCAGAAGAGCGAAGAAAGTTTTCGGAAACCGCTGTAAAAAATGGCTACAAGCCTGAGTATTTGGTAAAGACTGGCATGTCTATTTTATCAAATAATCATGTAGAGGGAACCCCAATTACAGAGAAAGATATTTTTGATAGATATACAGGTCGTGTGATGTTTCCTATTCATAACATTTCCGGAAAGGTGATTGGCTTTGGTGGACGTATTTTAATTACAGATAAAAAACAAGCTAAGTATATCAACTCTCCGCAAACTGATATTTACGATAAAAGTAAAACACTGTACGGATTGTTTCAGGCTAAAAAAACAATTATCCAAGATGACAATTGTTATTTGGTAGAGGGCTATACGGATGTTACATCCATGCATCAATCGGGTATTGAAAATGTTGTAGCGTCTTCTGGAACTTCGTTAACGGTGGAACAAATAAAATTAATTCATCGTTTTACTAAAAATATTACCATTTTATATGATGGCGATGTGGCTGGTATTAAAGCCAGTTTCCGTGGAATTGATTTAATTTTAGAAGAAGGAATGAACGTTCGCGTTTTATTATTTCCTGATGGAGATGATCCAGATTCTTATAGCAAAAAAGTAACTAATGAAGAGTTTAAAGAATTCATTAAAAATAATAGCAAAGATTTTATTGCTTTTAAAACAAGTTTGCTTTATAAAGAAGTTGAGCACGATCCAATTAAACGTGCTGAATTAATTAAAGATATTGTTGAAAGTATTTCTGTTATTCCGGATGCGATTAATCGTTCGGTATATGTGAAAGAATGTTCGCGAATCATGGACATTAGTGAACAAGTTTTACAGATAGAGATTAATAAACTCATTCGTAAAAAAACCGGAAAAGCAGCTGCCTCTAATAAAAATTTTGATTCTAATCAGGGAAGTGCAAGTAATACTGGCTATCCAGATGAAATGCCGATAGAGGCTTATTTGGAAGAAGAAAAAGCTGTTGACCCTGTTTTAGATGGAGAAGAAAAAGAATTGTTGCGCATGATGATGCAATACGGAAATGTGTTAGTTGATGTGGAGGCAGAAGATACCGATAACACAACTCAATCATTTCAGTTAACGGTTTGCGAGTTTGTGATATTTGAATTATGGAGAGATAATTTGCAATTTATTAATCCAGTTTATCAAATGGTGTTGGATGAGTTTCATCATGAATTAGAACATGGAAATATTCCTACGATGCATACTTTTACGCATCATCAAAATCCAGCAGTTTCTAGTATGGCTATTGATATCGCTTCTAACTCGGATACGGTAAGTTATAAATGGGAAAAATTTGGAGTGAATGTTCCACAAGAAATTCATTTGATTAAAAAGGGCATCGAACACCAATTATTTAGCTTAAAGGAGAAACGATTGAATCAAATTTTAAAAGAAGCCAAAGAGCTATTGAAAGTGGCTGACCCATTTGAAAATGTAAATGCTTATGAGTTTGTTATTATGCTCGAATCTCAAAAGAAGAGAGTCAATAAAATATTGGGAAGAACAGTTATTAAGTAACTTCAAATCTAGCCACACAGATACATAGACCATTTAAAAAAATGGGAGTTAAAGATAGGAGCTTTGCTTTTTAACATAGAATCTATGAGGAAAAACGTAGTTTTCCTAAGCCATACTCTTATTGTTTTTTCTATGTACCTATGTGGTTATATTTTTTTAAATAATCTAATGAGTAAGCAATTTGGTTCTTTATAGCTTTAATGTTAAATTTATCTTTCTTGAAAATAAAACAATACATATTTATCGCCTTATGTTTTTTTGTTTTTAATGGTTATTCTCAAGTAACAATTAAATATTTAAAAAAATATAATAATCAAATTGCTAATTTGATTGATAATGCTGAGTATGATTCAGCTGATAGGAAAATAGACAGTTTATATATCATGTCTAAGCAAATTAATTTTATGGAAGGCGTTGCTGAGTCATATAATTTGCGCGGTGCAATTAATAGAGATCAATCTAACTTACGAGACGCCTTAGATAATTTTTTGAGCGCCCTAAAGCTATTTGATAGTTTAAAATTGCCCGTAAAATCAGCTGGATTACAAAACAATATTGGCTTAATTTACGCCGAAATTAAGGAGTATAGAACAGCCTTGTCTTATTACTTTAAAGCAGAAAAAATCAATTTTTCTAAAAAAGAAAAAATAAATCTGGCAATCAATTATAACAATATTGCTACCTGTTATCAAAAATTAAAACAGTACACCTCTGCTCAAGTGTATTTAAATAAGTCCTTAGCGCTAAGGCAAGAAGTGAGCGATACCGTTGGTATGGCAATGGCTTATCATAATATTGGAATTAATAATCAATTAACCAATCATAATGATTCAGCTATTTACTATTTTAATAGATCGTTGAGTTATTTAACTGGCATGGGCGAAAATATAGGTCACGCATACAATTATTTAGAGCTGGGAAATTCATTATTGCAACAAGGAAAATTACAAGAAGCAGAAAAATATTTATTGAGTTCGCTGCGCATATCTGAAAATAATGAGTTGGAAGGGCTTAAAGTTGAAATTTATAAATATTTAAGCGAATTGTATCAGCAAAAAAATGATTACAAAAAGGCATTTGCTTTCCAAAATTTGTATATGTCATCAAAAGAAAATATTGAAAGCGATGAAAATAAAAATGAGATATTAAAAAAAGAATTAGAGTATGATTTTGCAAAGCGCCAAGAATTACAGCGTAAGGATGCGGAGAACAAACAAGCGATTTCAAATGCTGAAATTCAAAGTCAGAAAAAATTAACTACTGGCGCTGTAATAGCTTTAGTTATTTTGTCGGGATTAATTATTATAGTATTTAGAAGTTACAATCAAAAACGAAAAGCAAACGATATTATTTCTAAACAAAAAGAATTGGTTGAGCATAAAAACAAAGAGATTTTAGATTCAATTAATTATGCAAAGTACATTCAAAACGCCTTATTGCCTTCCGAAAAAGTGATAAGCGATTTGCATGTTGATTGTTTTATTTTATTTAAACCAAAGGACATTGTTAGTGGCGATTTTTATTGGATACATAATAATCCATCAACAAAATCAACTGAAAACGAAGTATATATTGCTGCGGTAGATTGTACGGGACATGGGGTTCCAGGAGCTTTGGTAAGTGTTGTGGGAAACAATGGTTTAAACAGATGTGTCAAAGAATTTAGTATTCATGATACTGGTAAAATTTTAGATAAATTGTCCGAATTGGTGGAGGAAACCTTTGAAAAAAGTGAGAACGAATTGAAAGACGGAATGGATATTTCTTTACTGAAAATTAAGAGTGATACTTCTGCTTCTGCTGATAATAATTTAGTTCATATTCAATGGAGTGGTGCCAATAATCCTATTTGGATTATCAAAAAAGATTCTCAAATTTTGGAGGAAATAAAAGCCGATAAACAGCCTGTAGGCAAATTTGAAGACAGAAAAGACTTTAAAACGCATCAACTGACTCTGTATAAAGGAGATCGATTGTTTTTATTTACAGACGGTTATGCTGATCAGTTTGGTGGGCCAAAGGGTAAAAAGTTCAAATACAGGCAGTTAGAGGAATTGCTGCTATCAACAACACGTCTAACATTAAATGAGCAAAAACAGGCTTTGGAAAAAGCGTTTGATAGCTGGAAAGCTAATCATGAGCAAGTGGATGACGTATGTATCATAGGTATTTCTGTTTAACTAATAAATCAGCCCATTTTTTTAGATTTTGAAAATTGTACTTTTTTTGTCATTCCATCGAGTGAAAGTATCTATCTAGTTATTGAAAAATTGTTAAATTAGTATTGATTAAACTACTTTTATCAGATATTCTAAACCAATTTATCAGTATGAAACATCTTTTTTGTTTTTTTTTAACATTCGCATTAGTTGCTTTAGCAAACATTAGCGATGCAAATGCTCAACAAGTTAATGCTAAAATACAAGAAGTTCTGAGTGATAAAACGGAGGAGGTTTTGGCAAATGACCCAGCTAGATTAGCGTTTTATAACGACATTATTGAGAAGAGAACTCAAGTGATGGAAGTTCCTATGCATGAAAAAGAAGTATACGTTAAGTTGTCTACAATCCCCCTATTGAATAAGTATAATCCAAATTTATCGAGAGATGTGGTGTTTGATCCCCTTAATTTTAATCCCTTAAAATATAGCTTTTCTTTTTCTTCAACTAAAACAGAGATTTATCGTGTTGATAATACCGATTATTTAATCATTATTAAACCTCAAACATTTAAGTAAATAGCATTATTTATTTTGGCGATTTTTAATTCACTAATAAAATTTATACCACACTATAACATGAAACATCTTTTAACACTATTATTTTCATTCTTTATTCTAACATCTGTTGCTCAAACCTTCACGATGAATGGTACTAACATTACTTCTTGTACGGGAACATTCTTAGATCCGGGTGGTGCAGGGAATTATGCGAATAGCCAAGATTTCACGGTGACTATTTGTCCATCAGTGGCAGGTTCGAAGGTTGTTGTAAATTTCCCTTCTTTTGTCAGTGAAAACGGTTGGGATTTCTTGTATATCTATGATGGAAATACTACAGGCGCGCCATCGTTAGGAACTATGACTGGAACGCTTGGTGCACTTGTAGTTCAGGCAACTACTGGTAATCCTACTGGCTGTTTAACGTTTGTATGGCATTCAGATGGATCAGGCGTTAGATCAGGTTGGGCAGCAACATTGTCTTGTACTACACCTTGCCAAACGATCAACTCGGTGTTTAGTAGTTCTTCGCCTGCCCCAGTTGGAGGTATTATAAAAGTTTGTCAAGGTCAAACGGTTACCTTTAACGGTACAGCTACCTTTACTGCAGGAGTACCAAGTTATAGTTGGAATTTTGATAATGGGCAAACGGGAGCTGGAGCTTCAGCCTCTACAACTTATACAGCGCCTGGTGTTTATGTGGTTAATCTAACTACTACCATTGCAGGGTGTACTAACCAAAATAAAATTAATCAAATTGTTCAAGTATCAACTACCCCTTCTTTTTCTGCTACAACAACTAGTACTACTAGTATTTGTTTAGGACAAAGCGCCACTTTAATTGGATCGGTTACACCAACTCCATTTATTGCTAACTGTACTCCGCCAATTAGTGGAGTGACATATTTACCAGATGGTTCTGGCGTTTCATACACTTCTGGAATTACTGTAGATTGTTATGGTTCCGCTACTACAATAACATCTTTAGCAGATATAGCAAATATATGTATGAGTTTAGAACATTCCTTTTTGGATGATTTAGATATTGTTATTAGATGTCCAAATGGACAAGAGGTTACGTTAAAAGACGATATTGGCGGAGGTGGTACCTATTTAGGAAATCCAATCGACGACGTTACTAGTGGACCTGGTACTGGATTTAATTATTGTTTTGCAATGAGTGGTGCTGCATTAATGATAAACGGACCAACCGTGACTTCTGGCACCCCCGCACAAGCATCTATTGCCGCTGGAACTTACTCACCATCACAAAGTTTAGCTGGGTTAATTGGTTGCCCTTTAAATGGAGCTTGGACATTAGTAGTTACGGATAACGCCACACTAGATGATGGTTATATTTTTAACTGGGACGTAAACTTTAACGTAGCAATTCCTCCATCTCAATCATTTACACCAACTATCGTTTCACAAACTTGGTCAGGAGCAAACATTACTTCAACAGCAGGTAACAATGCAGTTATTACTCCAACAGCTACTGGCACTCACTGTTATACATTAACAGCGGTCGATAATTTTGGATGTAGTTATACAACGGTAAGATGTGTAACGGTAACACCTGGTCCTTATGCAGGGGTTAATAATACATTAACGGTTTGCGGTAACGGAGCAACATCAAATTTATTTCCATTATTAGGAGCTGGAACTTCTACAACAGGAGCTTGGACTGGTCCATCAGCATTAGCTGGAGGTCATTTAGGAACATTTAATCCTGTAACTTTAGCTGCAGGAAATTACACATATACAGTTCCAGGCACAGGCTCTTGTCCGCCAGATGTAGCTGTTATAACGGTAATCGAAAACCCAGTTCCAGCTGCAACCTTGTCTTTCACAAATCCAAGTTGTAGTAATAATAATGGCATTATAGTTATTAATAATACATCTCCCGGAGGTCAAACCATTTCGAGTTTTGCAAGCAGCCTTGGTGCTATTGCGGGACAAACGGTTACTGGCTTGGGAGCAGGAACACCTGTGATAACTCTCACCAATAACTTTGGTTGTACCTTTACAGTGTCGGCAACATTAACTATGACGCCTGGCCCAACAGCTATAACAACAACAACAACTAACGCAACTTGTAGTCTTAATAATGGTAGTTATACATTTGGTACTCCAACAGGAGGAACAGCGCCATACACTTATGCTATAAACGGCGGAGCTTTTACAGCAACATCACCAGTTACAGGGCAAGCACCTGGAACATATTCTATAACAGTAAGAGATGCTAATGGTTGTTTATTTACAAGAACAGTAACAATTACTAACATACCTGGTCCTACCGCTATTGCTGGTACAACAACACAAGCAAGCTGTAATACAAACAATGGTACTTTTAACGTAACAGGAGTAACGGGTGGAACCGCTGCATATACATATAGTGTAAATGGCGTTTCTACTGGAAGTCTAACAACTGGTTTAGCAGCTGGTACGCATACAATTTTAGTAAGAGATGCCAATGGTTGTACTTTTACAAGAACTTTCACCATCCCGACTTCTAACGGTCCATCAACGTTTGTAGTAAATACAACCAATTCAAATTGTGGCTTAGCTAACGGAACCTCAACAGTTTCGGGAGTAGTGGGTGGCACGCCAACCTACAGTTTCTCATTTGATGGAGGAGCTTTTGGAACAGGAACAACAGCCACAGGATTAACAGCAGGTACACATACAGTAACAGTGCGAGATGTAAACTCATGTACATTAACATTAACGTATGTTGTAAATAATAACCCTCCTCCAACAGTAGCAGTTACAAACTCATTAAATGTATTATGTAACGGAGCAGCTACAGGAAGTTTATCGGTAGCACCAGCAGGAGGAACCGCGCCATTTACTTATACATTAACAACACCAACACAAACAAATACAACAGGAAATTTCACAGGTTTAGTAGCAGGAACTTATAGTGTTACTGTAAGAGATAATGTTGGTTGTACAGCGACTGTAACCGCAGTTATTGCTCAACCAACACCATTAACAGGAACTGTATCGATGATACCAGTAAACTGTTTTGGTAATTCAACAGGAACTGTATCGGCAGGTGGAGCAGGAGGAACTTCTCCATATACATATTCATGGCCAGCATTGGGTGGTAGTACAGCAGCAACTACAGGTGGCGCAGCTGCAGGAACTTATACCGTAACTATTAGAGATGCAAATTTGTGTACAATTACAAGAACAGTAACGGTAACTCAACCAACGTCATTAACTTTAACGTCAACATTAACACCAGCAACTTGTGGTAACGCAAATGGTTCAGGAACAGTAACCGTTGGCGGTGGTACAACTCCATATTTATATAATTGGAGTAATGGCGGAACAACAGCTACCTTAACAGCGGCTGCTGCTGGTACTCATACTGTAACTATAACGGATAATAATGGTTGTGTGTTGACAAGAACAGTAACAATTACTAACATACCAGGCCCTACCGCTATTGCAGGAACAACAACTCAAGCAAGTTGTAATACAAATAATGGTACTTATAATGTAACTGGAGTAACTGGTGGAACGGCAGCATACACATACAGTGTAGATGGAGTTGGAACTGCAAGTTTAACAACTGGTTTAGCAGCTGGTACACATACAATTTTAGTAAGAGATGCTAATGGTTGTACTTTTAGTACTACGTTTGCCATTGGAACAGCTAACGGTCCATCAACGTTTGTAGTCAATACAACCAATTCAAATTGTGGATTAGCTAACGGAACCTCAACAGTTTCGGGAGTAGTGGGTGGCACGCCAACCTACAGTTTCTCATTTGATGGAGGAGCTTTTGGAACAGGAACAACAGCCACAGGATTAACAGCAGGTACACATACAGTAACAGTGCGAGATGTAAACTCATGTACATTAACATTAACGTATGTTGTAAATAATAACCCTCCTCCAACAGTAGCAGTTACAAACTCATTAAATGTATTATGTAACGGAGCAGCTACAGGAAGTTTATCGGTAGCACCAGCAGGAGGAACCGCGCCATTTACTTATACATTAACAACACCAACACAAACAAATACAACAGGAAATTTCACAGGCTTAGTAGCAGGAACTTATAGTGTTACTGTAAGAGATAATGTTGGTTGTACAGCAACAGTAACCGCAGTTATTGCTCAGCCAACACCATTAACAGGAACTGTATCGATGATACCAGTAAATTGTTTTGGTAATTCAACTGGAACAGTATCAGCAGGTGGAGCAGGAGGAACAGCTCCATATACATATTCATGGCCTGCATTAGGAGCTAGTACAACAGCTACTACAGGTGGTGCAGCTGCAGGAACTTATTCAGTTGTAATTACAGATGCAAATTTGTGTACAATAACAAGAACTGTAACGGTAACACAACCAACATCATTAACCTTAACATCAACTTTAACGCCAGCAACTTGTGGCAACGCTAATGGTTCGGGAACAGTTACTGTTGCTGGCGGTACACCAGGATATACTTACAACTGGAGTAATGGAGGATTGACGAATGTATTAACAGCAGCATCTTCTGGGATTTATACAATTACAGCTCAAGATTTAAATGGTTGTGTGATTTCAAATACAGTTAACGTGACTAATATACCAGGACCAACTGCTATTACAGGGACAACTACTTTAGCAGGTTGCGGATTATTAAACGGAACACACAATGTAACAGGAGTAACCGGTGGAACAGCAGCATACACATATAGTGTTGATGGAGTTGGAACGCCAAGTTTAACAGCTGGTTTAGCAGCTGGTACTCACACAATTTTAGTAAGAGATGCAAATGGATGTACATTTAGTACAACATTTAATATCAATACAGCAAACGGCCCAACAACAGCGACAGTGGTTACAACAAACGCTAGTTGCGGAGCTGCTAATGGTACAGCTACAATTACTGGTGTTACTGGTGGCGTAGGACCTTATCAATATTCATTTGATGGTGGCGCTTTCGGATTAGGAGCAACAACTTCAGGTTTAGCAGCGGGAACTCATTCAGTAATAATTAGAGATGTGAATTCTTGTACTTTAGCTATTACATATACTGAATTTAATAATAGTGGACCAACAGCATCAGTAACTAGTTCGTTAGATGTATTATGTAATGGTGCATCAACAGGAAGTGTAACAATAACTGCAGCTGGTGGAACAGCGCCATTTACTTACACTTTAACAGCACCTACGTTAACAAATACTACTGGGAATTTCACAGGTTTACCAGCAGGTACATATAACATGATTGTTAGTGATAATTTAGGTTGTACAGCAACGGCTTCTGTTACGTTAACTCAACCTACACCATTGACCTTAACTGTAACTGCATTGCCAGCTAGTTGTTTTGGTTCGGCAACAGGAACAGTTTCTGCTTCAGGATCAGGAGGTGTTGCACCATATACTTATTTATGGCCAGCATTAGCTTCAAATACAAACGCAACGGTTAGTAACGTTGCAGCGGGTACTTATTCAGTAACTCAAACAGATGCAAATGGTTGCACAATTACACAAGGTGTAACAGTAACACAACCAACATCTTTAACTTTAACATCAACTTTAACGCCAGCAACTTGTGGTAATGCCAATGGTTCAGGAACAGTAACGGTTGCAGGCGGTACACCAGCATACACTTATAACTGGAGTAATGGTGGAATTACAGCAGTATTGAGCGGAGCATCAGCAGGAACATACACGTTAGATGTAACAGATTTTAAAGGTTGTGTTTTAACAAGAACAGTAACAGTAACTAATATCCCAGGCCCAACGGCTTTAACAGGAACTACTACATTAACAGGATGTGGATTATCAAATGGAACGCATAACGTCACGGGAGTAACAGGAGGGACAGCTGCTTATTCTTACAGTGTTGATGGAGTATCAACTCCAAGCTTAACATCAGGTTTAGGTGCTGGTACTCATACCATAATGGTAATGGACGCTAACTTCTGCACATTCAGTACAACATTCAATATCAATACTGCAAACGGACCAACTTCGGCAACGGTAGCTACAACAAATGCAAATTGTGGAAGTGCAAACGGAACAGCGACAGTTACGGGAGTAACGGGCGGATCTCCTGCTTATCAATACTCATTTAATGGAGGAGCGTTTGGCGCAGGAACAACAGTTTCTGGCTTAGCTCCTGGAACTCACACATTAACAGTTACAGACATCAATTCTTGTGTTTTAACAATTAACTTCAATGTAGGAAACAATTCGTTACCAACCGCATCAGTAACTAACTCTATAAATATTAATTGTTTTGGAGGAAGTACTGGTAGCTTTACAGTTGCAGCATTAACTGGAATTGCACCATTTACTTATTCATTAACGGCTCCTGCACAATCTAATACATCTGGTGTGTTTAGTGGATTACCAGCTGGTTCTTATAATGTAACAATTGGAGATAATACAGGTTGTACAACAACGGCTTCTGTTACGTTAACAGAACCGACACCATTAACATTGACGGTAACATCTTTACCAGCTAGTTGCTTTGGTTCGGCAACAGGAACAGTTTCTGCGTCTGGATCTGGGGGGGGTGCACCATATACGTATTTATGGCCAGCTTTAGCTTCAAATACAAACGCAACAGTAAGTAACGTTGCTGCAGGTACTTATTCAGTAACTCAAACAGATGCGAATGGTTGTACAATTACACAGGGTGTAACAGTTACACAACCAACATCATTAACCTTAACATCAACCTTAACACCAGCAACTTGTGGTAATGCCAATGGTTCAGGAACAGTTACGGTTGCGGGCGGTACACCAGCTTATACATATAACTGGAGTAATGGTGGAATTACAGCAATATTAAGTGGTGCATCTGCAGGTACATATACGTTAGATGTAACAGACTTTAAAGGTTGTATTTTAACAACTACTGTTGCTGTAACTAATATCCCAGGTCCAACCGCAATAACTGGAACAACTACTTTAGCGGGATGTGGTTTATTTAATGGAACATATAATGTAACAGGAGTAACAGGTGGAACAGCTGCTTATTCATATAGTGTGGATGGAGTTGCAACAGGAAGTTTAACTGCTGGTTTAGGAGCAGGAACTCACACAGTTGCAGTAAGTGACGCTAATCTATGTACGTTTAATACAACATTTGTTATTGGAACTACCGCAGGACCTGTAACGGCAACTGTAGCAACAAGCAATGCAAGTTGTGGAAGTGCAAACGGAACTGCTACGGTAACTGGTGTTACGGGCGGAGATCCTGCTTATCAATATTCATTTGATGGTGGTGCTTTTGTTACTGGAACTACGACAACAGGACTAATTGCTGGCACTCATACATTAACTATTCAAGATGCAAACTCATGTGTATTAACGATTAATTACAACGTGTTAAATAACGGTACACCAACTGCTGCAGTTATTACAACAACAAATACTAGTTGTTTTGGTGGAAATAACGGAGGATTTACTGCAGCTGGAGCTGGAGGAAGTGGAGCTCCATTTACTTATACATTAACGGCTCCTTTTCAAACAAGTGGTTCAGGTACTTTCACTGGCTTAACAGCAGGAACTTATACGTATATTACCCAAGACATTGCTGGTTGTACTGTAACTTCAACAGCAGTTGTTGGTGAGCCAACTCCTTTAACATTAACTGTAACATCAGTTCCAGCTTTATGTTTTGGAACTGCAACCGGTACAGTTAATATTGTTGGAGGTGGAGGAACGCCAGCTTATTCTTATAGTTTAAATGGAGGCTCTCCTCAAACAGCATCTTCTTATACAGCAGTGGGTGCAGGTAGTTATATTGTAACAATTAGAGATGCAAATAACTGTACAGCCACACAAACTGTTCAAGTAATAGAGCCAGCACCTTTAGCAATTCAAGTTGCTACACAAAATGCAAACTGTACTGCCGCTAATGGTATTATTACAACTACGGTTTCTGGAGGCACGCCAATATACACTTATACTTGGTCAGCTGGTGGCGCTGGACCGTCATTGAACGGTGTTGTAGCAGGTACTTATACAGTGACAACAACCGATGCAAATGGCTGTTCTATTACAACTCAGCCAGTTGTTGGTTTAACGCCAGGCGGAACGGCTTCGATTACGGCTATTTCAAATATTACTTGTAATGGCGCTAATGACGGAGCGTTAACAGCTAACCCAATTGGAGGAGCAGCGCCTTATACTTATTCTTGGACTCCAGGAGGCCAAACAAATTCAACAGCAACTAATCTCGCGCCTGGAACTTATACTTGCGAAATAACAGATTTCTATGGATGTAAAGCTTCAGCAAGTGCAACAGTAACACAGCCTACAACACTAACAGTTATTATGAACTCTAATAACGTGAAATGTTTTGGCACGGCAACAGGTACGGTTACTGCTGCGGGAACAGGTGGAACAGCTCCATACACTTATTTATGGCCAACTTTAGCTAGTACTTTATCTACAGTACCTAATGTTGCTGTAAATGATTATTCTTGTATTGTAACGGATGCTAATGGATGTTCTATTACGCAAAGTATTACGGTAACAGAACCAACACCAATTGCTTTAACATCAACAGTAACATCTGCAAACTGTAACCAACCAAATGGATCGGCTACGGTAACAGCAACAGGTGGAGCATCAGGTGCTTACACTTATTCTTGGAGTGCAGGATCAACAACAGCAATTCAAACAGGAGTAGCTGCAAATACCTATACAATCGAAGTGACCGATGCCAATCTTTGTATACAAACTTTAGCAGTAACAATTCCTAATATTGCTGGCCCAGTAATGACGGTAGCTAGCCAAACTAACGTAAGTTGTTTTGGGTTATGTGATGGTGTTGTTACCACAAGTGTAACAGGTGGAGAGCCAGGTCCCTACGTTTATTCGTGGAGTAACGGTCTTGTAAGTCCTATTGGAACTAACTTATGTGCTCAAATTTATACAGTATCAGTAACCGATCAAGCAGGATGCGTGGCCTCTATGAGTGTAAATATTACTGAGCCTACACAATTATCGGTAACTATATTACCAACTGATCCAAAATGTTTTGGAGCATCAAATGGTTTTGGTATTGCAGCTGGTTTTGGTGGTACTCCTGGTCCTTTAGGATATTCTTTTTCTTGGTCAGGTGGTGGAGGCCTTTCAGCTACTTCAAGTCCATTGTTGGCTGGTGGTTATGCTGTAACAGTTACAGATGCTAATAATTGTACTGCAACAAATAGTATGACCTTGGTTAATCCTCCAGCAATGGCAGCGAGCATTACATCAACAAACGTATCTTGTTTTAATGCATGTAATGGAACAGCAGTTGCAACCACTACAAATAATATTGGCCCTGTTGATTATGCTTGGTTTGGTGGAGCAAGTCCAATATTCTCTCAAACAGCTTTAAGTTTATGCGCAGGAACATATACGATGGTTGCAACAGATCAAAACTCTTGTACTGCAACAGCTCAGGTAATTATTACAGAACCAGCATTGTTAACAGCAAATATTTCTTCAACTGGAAGTGTAACTTGTAATGGTGGCACTAACGGTTTTGCGGTAGTAACTCCAGGTGGAGGAACAGTTCCATATACTTATACATGGACTGGTGCAGCAGCAGCAAATGGAAATAGTTCAAATGCAAATAACTTACCTGCAGGTACTTATTCTGTTACAGTAACAGATGCTCAAGGTTGTACAGCAACAACTAATACAACTATTATTGAGCCAGCACCTTTATCTACATCATTAACAACTACAGATCCTTTATGTAACGGAGTTTGTGATGGAACAGGTATTTGTCCTACAAGTGGTGGTACTGGTATCCCTACATTCTTGTGGCAACCAGGTTTACAAGGAGGTAACTCTGTAAATACATTGTGCGCAGGAAACCAAACGTTAACAATTACATACAATAACGTATGTACTACTACATTAACATTTACGTTAGCTCAACCTGCTTTATTAACGGCAGCTGTATCGGCTACTAACTCTAACTGTGGTCAGCCAAACGGTAGTGCTTGTGCTACAGTTAACGGAGGTACAGGATTATTAACTTATTTATGGAGTGGTCCAGGTTCGCCTGCACCTTCAACTTTATGTAATAATAATATACCAGCTGGTGCTTATAACTTTGTAGTAACGGATGCAAATGGATGTACTGCTAATGCAAGTGGTTTAGTAAATGACGTTTCAGGACCAGTAGTAGCTATTACTAGTCAAACAAATGTTACTTGTTTTGGTTTATTAAATGGTGGAGCATCTGCAACTATAGCAGGCGGTGTTCCTAATTATACGATTTCATGGTCTGGAACTCAAGCTACAGCTAATACAACAACTTTAACTTCTAATTTTGGTGCGGGAATTCATAATATTACTGTCACAGATGCAGCAGGTTGTGTTGGTACAGCTTCAGTTGATATTTCTCAGCCAGCTACATTTGTGAGTGCGATAGGTAGCTTCACAAACGTTAGTTGTTTTGGATTAAGTGATGGTGGCGCTACTATTTTAGTAAATGGTGGAACTGCTCCGTATTTTTATTCATGGCCTCCATCAATTCAAACAAACTCAGTACTTACAAATGTTCCAGCTAATACATATACTGGAAATATTACTGACGCAAATGGATGTGTGGCTTCTTCTTCAGTTATTATTTCGCAGCCACAAGCTTTAGTGCTTGCAACATCTAGCACTACTAATATTTCTTGTTTTGGAGGAAGTAACGGACAAATATCTACAACCGTTCAAGGAGGAACTCCTGGGTATACTTATTCATGGACACCTTCTCAACCTGGAAATAGCGGTAACGCCAGTGGAATACCAGCTGGTCCTTATACATTTACAGTTACAGATAATAATAATTGCGCTATATCTTCTAACTTTAATATCACAGAGCCATCTGCTTTAACTTCAAGCGCTAACTCATTGCCAGCAACTTGTGGTAATGCAAATGGTTCGGCTACAGTTACAGTTGGTGGCGGTACACCAAGTTATACTGTTAACTGGAATACAGCCCCTGCTTATACAGGATTAACACCTACAAATATGGCTCCTGGAACATGGACTGCTACTATTACTGATTCAAATGGATGTTTATTAACACAAACAGTTACTGTGGCTAATCCACCAGTTCCAACAATTACAGGATTTGTAACGACTAGACCTAATTGTTTTGGATATTCGGATGGAACGATTGCAGTGAATTACGCTTCAGGAACTGCACCATATACAGTTACTTGGTCTAATCCAATTTCGCAAACATCAACATCTTCTGCATTAACGCAAAGTGTAGCAGGTGGCGTTGCGTCAGGAGCCTACACGGCAACTCTTACTGATAGTTATGGTTGTTCTACATCAATGCCAGTAGTTGTGCCACCGACACCAATCTTAACATTGGTGCCAACACCTAATACAACAATTTGTTATAATCAAACAACTCAGCTTGCTGCCTTTGGAAATGGTGGAACGCCTCCTTATAGTTACACATGGACACCTACACCATTTGTTGGTGGCGGACCACATACGGTAACGTTGACAACATCATCTGCGTTTGCAGTTACAGTAAGTGATGCTAATGGTTGTTCTCCAAATGCTCAAAATATTAATATCACTGTAACGCCATCGTTATCGATTGCTTCAAGTGCTATTAATCCTATTTGTCATGGTTATGGAACATTCTTGTCGCCAACAATTACCAGCCCAGGAAACGGAGGCCCATATTCATATTCTTGGACTCCATCTGGTGTAACAACAAATACTTTAGGTGTTACAGGAAGTGCTCCTACAGTATCTACATCTGTAAACTATACAGTAACAGTTAACGATGGTTGTCCAGCACCAGCTACCGCAGTATTTACTGTAGTAACTAACCCGTTACCTACAGTTAATTTTGTAGCGAGTACAACAGTAGCTTGTGCGCCTGCAACGATTAGTTTTACAGCTATACCAGGTGCAATAGGAAACTATACATATGAATGGATTAACGATGGAAAAGATGTTATGGGAACAACAAATCCTATTTCATATACATATGGAACAGCTGATTCATTAGATGTGACAGTTATTATTACAAATACAGTTACTGGTTGTTTTAATGATTCAACGAAACATAATTACATTGTGATTCATAAACAACCAATTGCATCTTTCTATGCTGAGCCACAATCCACTAGCATCTTAGATCCAAATATTAATTTTATTAATACATCTCAAGGTGCAATAAATTATTTCTGGGATTTTGGTGATGTGAATGCTACTGGAAATTCTAACAACTCAATAATTACTAATCCAAGTCATTATTATAATGTTGTAGGAAATTACAATGTTCATTTAATTGCAACATCAGTCTATGGATGTAAGGATACGGCAATGGTAACAGTAGAAATTAAACCTGATTTCGCATTGTACATTCCAAATGCATTTACACCGGATGGTAACGGATTAAATGATATGTTCCAGCCTCTCGGAGTTGGTATCGACGAAGAAAATTATCGTTTAGATATCTTTGACAGATGGGGCGAAAACATCTTTACAAGTAATAGCTTCCGCAAAGGTTGGGATGGAACGGTAAAGGGTGGTTCTAAAATAGCAGAACAAGGCGTTTATACTTACAAAATGCTTGTAAATGATACCCAAGGAAATAGTCATCCTTATGTGGGCCACGTTACTTTGTTGAAAAAAGAGAACTAGACTTTAATTATAAAAATTAAAACGCCGTTAAGAAATTAGCGGCGTTTTTGTTTGGATAAAATTGTATTTTCGTGCCAATGAAGAATGTAGCCATATTTGCCTCCGGAGAAGGAACCAATGCTGAAAATTTATTTAACTATTTTAATAATGACAAAAGAGTTAAAATAAAATTGGTGGTTACTAATTCAGATACGGCTGGTGTGGTTGCTAGAGCAGAGAAGTATAAAAAAAATGTACAAATAATTAGTAAAACCGCATTGCAAGAGTACACTTCTCAAATCATTGAATTTTTACAAACAGAAAAAATAGATATTATTGTTTTGGCTGGTTTTTTATTGAAAATTCCAGAAGCATTTATTAAAGCTTTCCCTAATCAGATTATCAATATTCATCCTTCATTATTGCCAAAATATGGCGGAAAAGGAATGTATGGTATAAATGTACATAAAGCAGTTGTAGAAAATAAAGAATCAGAAAGTGGAATTACGATTCATTATGTAAATGAAGAGTATGATAAAGGTGAAATTATTTTACAAGCAAAATGTGATGTGAATCAAATCGATACAGCTGAAACATTAGCTGCAAAAATCAGAAAACTAGAGTTTGAGTATTTGCCAAAAGCAATTGAGAAAATTATTGGATCTTAGTTTTAAGCATCTGGTTTTTTTTAGCCACATAGATTTTTTGGATTTAGTTTAAAGGAGTAAAAGATAGCATTGCTGTTACATAGGATTCTATGTTAAAACAAAGTTTTCTATCCAGAACTGATGCTACCTTTCTATGTTTCTATGTGGTTAATTTTTAATGGAATTTACCTTTTCTCATCTTTCCAACGGTAGTAACAATCCATTACACGGTAGTATAAATCGTAACCATCGTGGTTGATAATGTAATCGTTACTTAAATAGTAGCAGTATTTTCTGAACTTTTCAAAATCAATAGTTTCATCTCCTGTTAATTTTCGTAACACTTCAGCATTAAATTTTTTAGCGACGGCTTCCTCTATAAATATGTTTTCAAAAATTGCGGCTAATTTACGTTGCTCTTTTCCTTTCTGACTAAATTGCATGTATAACGCGGAGATAGGGCTTTCCATCGCATTAACCACATTTTGTTTTGACCCCTGAATGACTCGTTTCATATAATCCTTTTCGTAAGGTTTTAATTTAAAATCGCTCACCACAACTTGATTGAGCTTATAGGCAGTTTCTATCATCACCACTTTGGTTTCTTTAAACCCCTTATAAAGTTTAGAGGCTGGGATTTTAAGGCGAATATATCCTACAAACGAAAAAATAATCGAATCTCTATCATTGGCAATAATTGAAAATTTACCATTTCCATCGCTCATTTGCCCATGTCCTGTTGTGGAGTTAATCACATAAACAAAAGGCATTGGCGTAATACTATCTGGCTCCGTAATAATCCCTTTAATAACGTTTTGGGAAAATCCTTGAAATGATAAAATAATTATCGAAATAAGTAATATACAACACTTGTTTTTCAAGAAAGGAGGTCGTTTTGATTAAATCAAATATATATACTTATTCACAAACAGTTAATAATTTAACCTTTTTTATGGCGATATAAACAGTAAATTTACCTCAATAACATGGATGATTTTATAGTATCGGCCCGAAAGTATCGCCCCCAACACTTTAATACAGTAGTTGGGCAGAGCCATATTACCAATACTTTAAAACAAGCTATTAAAAACGGAAAGATAGCGCAGGCTTATTTATTCTGTGGCCCTCGTGGTGTAGGTAAAACAACCTGTGCCCGTATTTTCGCTAAAACTATCAACTGTACTAATTTAACGGCAGATGGAGAAGCTTGCGATGCTTGCGAATCTTGTTTATCTTTTAATTCGGGCGCTTCATTAAATGTTTACGAATTAGATGCTGCTTCTAATAACTCAGTTGAGGATATTAGAAATTTAGTAGATCAAGTGCGTTTTGCACCACAGTTAGGGGATTATAAGGTATATGTAATTGATGAGGTTCACATGTTGTCGAATGCGGCTTTTAATGCCTTTTTAAAAACATTAGAAGAGCCACCAAAACATGCTAAATTTATTTTGGCAACTACTGAGAAACATAAAATTATTCCAACCATTTTATCTCGTTGCCAAGTTTTTAGTTTTAATCGTATTAAGGCGGAAGATATTACTGAACAATTAGAGTATATTGCAAATACAGAGAACATTACTTTTGAGCCTGAGGCTTTACAAATCATTTCTCAAAAAGCAGATGGTGGTTTACGTGATGCTTGTTCTATATTTGATCAAATGGTAACCTTTACGGGGAATCATTTAACCTATAAATCTGTTGTAGAAAATTTACATGTACTTGATTACGAATATTACTTTAAACTAACTGATGCGTCTTTAAATGGACGTTTACCAGAGGTAATGGTAACCTTTGATGAAATTTTGAAGAAAGGATTTGACGGACATAATTTTATTATTGGTTTTGGCGAGCACTTAAGAAATTTATTAGTTAGTAAAGATCAATACACGGTTCAGTTATTAGAAGTAAGTGAAGCCTTAAAAAAACGTTTTGCTGAGCAAGCTCAATTGTGTCCTACGCCATTTTTGTTAAAGTCATTGGCGGTAATAAATAAATGCGACATTCATTACAAATCTGCCAAAAATCAACGATTGCAGGTAGAAATGGCTTTGATGCAAATCAGTTATTTAAATGCCGCACCGCAAGATGCGGAAAAAAAAAATGAGTTAAACTCGGGTTTTGAAATTCAATCTGCTCAACCCAAAGCTATAGAACAAGCTCAGCCAGTAGCTAAATTTACAGCAACACCAACTGTTCAAACAAGTGCTAAGCCCGTTGTAGGGTTTTCTGAACTAAAAATTAAATCACAATTTTTATTACAAGATAATGCACAGCGCAATCAAGCATTGGCTGTTGATGCAACGATTGTGGCAGAAGAGGCGGTAACGATAGATGTTGAATTAACCAGTGAAAGGGCTTTAGATGCTGTTAAACAATATGCCGAAGAAAAAAGTAAAAGTGGTAATAAACAATTGTATGCTACTTTAACCTCTAGTAAGATTAGTTTCCAAGATAAAACCATTGTTATTGAATTAAATAATGAGGTTCAAAAAGAAATGTTGGTTAATATCAAGCAAGATATGTTGGACGAATTGCGAAAATTAGTCAGTAACAAGCAAATGCAATTGGAAATTAAAGTTTCAGAAATTGTTGGCGAACTAAAAGCATACAAACCCGCTGATAAATTTAAATTGATGGCTGAAAAAAACCCTGCTTTATTAGAGTTCAAGAAACGGTTCGATTTAGATATTGAGTACTAGAAATCACTTAACATAAAATCTTCCCGATTGTGGATAGTAGTTTTATTTAACCACATAGAAACATAGATTGTTTTTAGTTTATAGTCTTTCATAGAAATAAATTTTTACACATAGTTTTTTATGTGAAAAGCGAAGCTTCTATCTCAAACTTTTGTTATTTATTACTACAATGTGTCTATGTGGTTAAAAAAAATATTTTAAATAAAAATTCAACTTTCCTACAACTTAATTACAATTACTGCGTATAAATTTTTAGTAAGTTTGACAAAAGAATTTACATTATCAATTATATATGGCAAAAACTAAAAAGATTGACCTTGCTTTGCAGGGCGGTGGAGCGCATGGCGCTTATACATGGGGAGTAATTGACAGATTGTTAGACGACGAACGTATAGAGATTGATGGTGTTTGTGGAACCAGCGCAGGAGCCATGAATGGTGTATGTACCGTTTATGGATTGAAAAAAGGTGGAAAGAATTTAGCGAAACATACACTCGTTAAATTTTGGCATAAAATATCGGAGGCTGGAAAATTATCTCCATTACAACCAAGTTGGTTTGATAAAATGATGAGTCCGGGTAATATGGATTTTTCTCCAAGCTATAAATTGTTTAGTATGAGTACCGAAAATTTTACACCTAAGCAATTAAATCCTTTGCAATATAATCCATTAGAGAAAATATTAAATGAGGTGATTAATTTTGATGAACTTCATAAATTAAATCCTCCAAAGTTATTTGTTTGTGCTACCAATGTTAAAACTTGTGAAGCACGTATTTTTGGTCACGAAGAAATTACCGCCAAAGCTATTTTAGCTTCAGCATGTTTACCTTATATGTATGATGCTGTGGAAATTGATGGGGAATTTTATTGGGACGGCGGTTATAGCGGTAATCCATTAATTCAACCATTAATTGATAATACAGTAGAAACAGATGATATTTTATTGATTCAGATAAACCCTAAAAATATTAAAACGGTTCCAGGAAAAATCGAAGAAATTAGAGATAGAGTGAATGAGCTAAGTTTTAACTCTTCTTTATTACTAGAATTGAGATTAATACAATTTAAGCAAGAGCTAATTAACAAAGGCATTACTTTAGATGGCGAATTAAAACCTGTGTATTTACATAACATTAGCGCCGATAACGAATTAGGAGATTTGAATTTATCATCTAAATTGAATACAAGCTGGGATTTCATGATGTATTTAAAAGACCTTGGTTACAAAGCCTGCGATGCTTGGATAGCAGAAAACTTTGAACATATTGGCAAGAAGAATACGTTGAAGTTGGTGTAGTTTAAATAGAATTTATTTTAATTTTTTATGGGCGTGCCCCTGTGGGTCGGGCTGTCGGTTTCAATCTTTTTATTCGTACCTCATAAAAAGGATTTACACCTCTATCCCTCACGCAATATATACAATTGACCTGCGTTCGGGATTGAGCGAAAATCCTTTTACGTAACGGAGTGCAGTAAAAGATTGCAGAGAAAGCCCAGCCCGCCAGCTGGCGGGAACGCACTAATGAATAGAATAAACCTAAATTTTTATGTAGGTTAGAATTTAATATAAATTTTAAAATCACAACAATTCGTTTAATCAGCATTATCCGCGTTCTATTTATCTAAAACCCAAATAGCTACAAATTGTAGCAATCAATCGCTATTAATTGCCGTAATTTTGATTTATAAAAATCAATAAAGTGGCAAAAACAAAAACATCCTATTTCTGTCAGAGTTGTGGCGCACAAGCGGCTAAGTGGGCAGGCAAATGCAATAGCTGTGGCGAGTGGAATACTCTTGTAGAAGAAGTCGTTCACAAAGAGTCTAAAAACGACCGATTGCAATTATTTTCGGCAAATAAAAACGAAAACAATCGTTCCAATCAATCCATTTTATTACAGGAAATTGGCATTGCCGAATATCCACGCATTCAAGTTCCTGGGCAGGAGCTAGCTCGAGTTTTAGGAGGAGGAGTTGTTCCGGGTAGTTTAGTATTGTTTGGTGGAGAACCAGGCATTGGTAAATCAACCTTAATGTTGCAATTGGCTTTACGCTTAAAAAATTTAAGAGTCCTTTATGTTAGTGGCGAAGAAAGCGAACAGCAAATTAAAATGCGCGCCGAACGCATTGGGATGACAACAGAGAGTTGCTTCATTTTGCAAGAAACCAATACACAAAATATTTTCACTCAAATAGAAAAAGTAGAGCCTCAACTAGTCATTATTGATTCTATACAAACTATTCATACGAGTTATATTGATAGTAGTCCTGGAAGTGTGAGTCAAGTGCGAGAGTGTGCCGCTGAGTTTTTACGCTTTGCTAAAGAAACCAATGTGCCTGTTTTTATGATTGGTCACATTACCAAGGAAGGAAGTTTAGCAGGCCCAAAAGTATTGGAACACATGGTGGATACGGTGTTGCAATTTGAGGGAGATAGAAATCACATTTACCGTTTATTAAGGGCTACGAAGAATCGTTTTGGTAGTACCAACGAAATGGGTATTTATGAGATGAACGGAGATGGATTAAAAGAAGTATTGAACCCATCAGAAATATTAATTACCAATCGACAAGAAGCAACAAGCGGCGTAGCAATTGCAGCAACCTTGGAAGGCAATCGGCCTTTATTAATTGAAACGCAAGCTTTAGTTAGCACTGCCGCTTATGGCACACCACAACGTTCATCCACTGGATTTGATTTAAGGCGGTTATCCATGTTGTTAGCAGTTCTTGAAAAGCGTTGTGGATTTCGTTTAGGCGCCAAAGATGTATTTATTAATATAGCTGGTGGACTAAAAGTAGAAGATCCTGGAATCGATTTAGCTTTGGTGTGTGCTGTTTTATCAAGTAACGAAGACTTGCCTATAGCGCAGAATGTTTGCTTTGCTGCTGAGGTTGGTTTAACAGGTGAAATTCGTCCAGTAAACAGAATTGAGCAACGAATTTCTGAAGCACAAAAATTAGGTTTTGAAAAAATTTACATATCTTCATATAACCTAAAGGGCTTGGATATTAAACAGTTTAAAATCGATGTAATCGCCGTTTCTAAAATGGAAGATGTGTTTGCTAAGTTGTTTGGGTAAATAGTTAATTTATGAAAGTCTCTATTATATTATTTTGGCTACTCATGTTTAAAGTCGTAATTGCTCAAGGCACTAACGATTCATTGATAATTGTTGCTAAAATTGATAGTGCGAGAACATTGTTTACTATTGACCCCAAATTAGCAATCAAGATTTCAAAAGTTGCATTAAAAGATGCCATCACAATAAATAGTAAGTATCTAGAAAGTTATTGCTTAAATACAGTAGGTTCTTCTTTTTATTATGAGGGAATAATCGACAGTTCTATTGCATACCATAATAAAGCACTTAAAATTCAACTTGTCAATAATTTTAAAGTTGGTGTTGGTAGGAGTTATACTAATCTAGGAATATGTTTTATCGAAAAAATGAAATATGAAGAGGCTATTTCTTCTTTTATTAAAGCTGAGCCATATTTTGTAGCTGAAAAATATAATATCGGACTCTCTAAATTGTATAACAGTTTAGGAGTTTTATTCTATGAATTAGATCAATTATCAAAATCTGAAATATACTATCTAAAGGCATTAAAAATTGCTACTAGCGAGAAAGACAATACAACACTGTATAATGTTTATTCAAATTTGGCAAATATATATAGCGACTTAAGAAACTCAGACAAGTCGATTGAATATTATTTGCGTGCTTTGGATATCGCTAAAAAAGAGAGTATTAACTCTGATATTGTATTTATTTTAAATAATTTAAGCACTGAATTTATAAAATCTCAAAAATTTGATTCTGCATTTAGGTATAATTCAATGGCATTGGATTTAATTAAAGCCAATTCTTTGGATTATCATTTTAAGAAGAATAGTTACGGAAATTACGCTGAGTTATTAAATTTTAAGAAAGATTACACGAAAGCTATAGTATATATAGATTCTGCTATTTTATTTGCTGATCAGGATGAAGACTTGAATAAAATATATCAGTTACAGATCATAAAGGAAAAAATCTTGTTCAATTTTGGTAAGTATGATTTAGCGCATGAGTTGATGGTTAAAAATCGGTTTTTACTCGACTCAATTAATGATAATAATATGCAGTCTAAAACAAATGAGCTCGAAGCTAAGTATGAAACTGAAAAGAAAGAGTTGCAAATTAAGTCGCAAACGTTTGAAATTGAGACAAAAGAAAAACAAAACAAGCAAAAATCTTTCATCATTTTATTTGGAACATTAGCATTAGTTGGGACAGGCTTTTTTGCTGCCATCGCTTTTATTAATTTCAAAAAAACTAAAAAACAAAATCTTATCATTGAAAACCAAAAGATGGAGGTAGAGTTGAAGAACGAAGAGATTACTCATCAAAAGGAATTGGTTGACGAAAAACAAAAAGAAATTATTGATAGTATTAATTACGCCAAGCGAATACAACAAGCGGTATTAACTGGCGAAGATGTTTGGAATAAAATATCGAAAGAATATTTTATTTTATTTAAACCAAAAGATATTGTAAGTGGCGATTTTTATTGGGCTTATAATACACCTAACAATAGGTCTATTTTTTGTTTAGCAGATTGCACTGGGCACGGCGTGCCGGGAGGTTTTATGAGTATGTTAGGTAACAGTTTTTTAAATGAAATTGTGGTAGAGAATAAAATATTTAAAGCAGATCAAATTTTAAATAAACTACGTTCTAAAATTATTCATGCCCTTGAACAAAAAGGTGGGACACAACAAAAAGATGGCATGGATATGAGCTTGTGCGTATGGAATAAATTAGATAATACTTTGGAGTTTGCGGGCGCTAATAATCCGTTATGGCTGGTAAGAAAGAATGAAAATGCGGTGACTGAGCTTGTCGAAGTCAAAGCCGATAAAATGCCAATTGGTTTATACTTAGAAACAGAAACACCATTTTCAAGTGTTACCATTCAATTACAAGCAGGCGATATTATTTATTTATGCACCGATGGATATGCCGATCAGTTTGGCGGACCTAAAGGCAAAAAATTAAAATACAAACCTTTAATTGAATCTTTAATTAAAAATAGCGCATTGCCTATGTCAGAGCAAAAAATGATTTTAGACACTACCTTTAATGATTGGATGCACAAGCACGATCAAGTAGATGATGTTTCGTTGATTGGTGTAAAAGTAGTTTAGTAAGACAATTTATTCTATAAAATTCTTTTCCACGGCTTTCTTAACTTCCTCATCAGTTAAAAAATGAAAGGATTTGAAATTGTAAGTTCCATTGCCGCCTGTTAAATAACGATAGCCAACAATAGTATCTAAATCAGTTTGTACAACCTGGATAACAATAACCGTATCCACTTTATTCGTGTATGGATTAGCGAAAGATGCTAATCTTGGTAAATCCATGTCATACGCTTTAGCATCAGGATATACATTCGGTTCATAATAAATTAATGAAGTACCATCTCCTGCTTCCTTAAAAGTTGGAAGCCTTCTATTAAGCGCTGGCGCTTTGTTCCAATCTTTAATGCTAAGAGCAGGGAAGCCTTTATAATTATCTGGACAATGCCACCAATT
>ERZ724520.318-NODE-318-length-26190-cov-9.016147_pt1 | contig 26190 bp, 20 predicted proteins | sample MGYA00376053_ERZ724520 | MGnify/ENA primary metagenome ERZ724520 (study PRJEB28724, sample SAMN07190886) | activated sludge metagenome | isolation source: activated sludge of sewage treatment plant in Hong Hong | place: USA: Christiansburg, Virginia | collected...
GACATTCACCACACAATAGGCCCATGACCCGCATCGCCGTCATCGACTTCGAAACCACCGGCCTCTCCCCCGCCATGGGCGACCGCGCCACCGAGGTGGCCATCGTCATGCTGGAGGGCGGCGAGGTGGTGGGGCGCTTTCAGAGCCTGATGAACGCAGGGATGCGGATTTCGTCCTTCATCGAATCGTTCACCGGCATCAGCAACGCCATGGTCCAGGCAGCACCGCCAGCGGCCGAAGTCATGGCGGCGGCCAGCCGCTTTGTCGGCGACGCGCCCATGGTGGCGCACAACGCGTCGTTCGACCGGCGCTACTGGGCGGCCGAGCTGGCGCGCCTGGACCTGCCTGCACCGCAACCCTTTGCCTGCACGGTGCTGCTGTCGCGTCGACTCTACCCCGAGGCTCGCAGCCACTCGCTGGGCGCCATGGCCGCACTGCACCAGCTGCCCAGCGCCGGGCGCGCGCACCGGGCACTGGCGGACGCCGAAGTAGCCGCCGCGCTGCTGCAGCGCATCCAGGCCGATCTGTGCCAGCGCTTTGATTTGCCCGAAGCCGGGCACCCGCTGCTAATGAAAATTCAATCCAGCCCCAAGCACGCCATGGAGGGGGTGGTAAAAAAGTATCTAACGGCCAGGACGCCAACCGCCTGAGCGTCTTGCTTGTCACAAAAACTTCATAAATTTCAGCTACGGTTCTTGGGCTTACATTCACCCGAAAATCCGACAAGGAATATTGCGAAATGACTATTGAATACGAAGACGTGACCGATGTTTTGCGAAGGGTTCGCCTCTCGGGCCGTCTGGATGTGCCGGGCACACAGGCGATATCTATCAAATTTACGGGGCTTTCAGCCACACAAGCCAAACGCGTGGTGGTGGACCTGACGGAAATTACCTTTTTGGGGTCGGTCGGAATTCGAGAGTTGATTACCAATGCCAAAGCCTTGCAGCAGCGCACTGGCAAGATGGTGATTTTTGTTGGCAATAACGCGATGGTTGCCAAGACACTTGAAACAACGGGGATTGATGCACTGATCCCCCTGTTCACTGACTTGGACGAGGCCGACAAGGGCGCAATGTCCTAGGACCCCCATGGCTGCAACTGGCACAGCGTCGACCGTCGAACACGCATTTGCAGCATCCGTGTCGCAAATTGAACCCGTAGCGAGTTGGGTGAGTCAGGCCTGCAAGGGGTTAAAGGTTTCCGAAGACGCTATCGGCCGGCTGGATATCTGCGTGAACGAGGTACTTGCCAATATTCTCAGCCACGGCGGTTCGGGGGCACTTGCCGCGCCCATCCGCATGCAGCTCTGCGTTGAGCAGGGTCTTGAAGATGGCGCAGCCACACTTACCATCAGCGATAGTGGCGTCCCATTTGACGCAACGCGCTGCGCGGTGCGACCAGCGGCCGGTACCTTGGCCGACGCGCAGCCCGGCGGACTGGGTGTCATCATGTTGCGGGCAAACGCGGATGATCTGCTCTATAGCTATCATGAAGGCGAAAACCGGTTGGAAATCACCGTCCGGTGGCAATCACCCTGAGGCCCCCGCTGCACAATGTCCGAGACAGTTCTAAAGTTTGGTGATCGCGCCAAAAACCAGGATCGGCGGGTTAGTGATGGACCGGGACCTATCGAGCGTTCAGCAATGGACCGCCGGCAGGCAGACCTGACCTGGATCCCGTTGTTTAGCCATGCAGTGTCAGAGGATGTCAATTACGCGCTGCGCAATTGCGACATCCTCGAATTGCCTGCGGACCAGGCGCTGCTGGTTCCGGGGCAAAACAATGAAAACGTGTATATCGCACTGACCGGCGAGTTGGCTGCGCACCTGGATTACGAACTTGCCGGGAACCTGGGCAGCGAGAGGGCACCGCAGGCGTGTATTCCGATTCCAGCGGGTGAATGCATTGGTGAGTTATCGGCGATTGACGGCAAGCCGGTGTCAATCCTGGTCACCACCGTTACGGCTGCCCGAATTTTGCGGATACCGCAGGACATTTTTTGGGGCGACTTGCTGGTCATGCCCCGCGTTGCCGCCAACCTGCGGATCATGTTAAGTACCCGCGTGCGGCGCACCAATGAAATGACGCGAAAGGCGCAGCAAGAGCAGCTTGAACTCATTCACCTGAAAAAGGAGCTCAATGTTGCAAAGCAGTTGCAGGCGAGCATGTTGCCGTTGCAGCAACCCCTGTTTGACGAGCGTCGGGACATCGAGATTTGTGGCTTCATGGAAGCGGCGTCCAACGTGGGCGGCGACTTGTTTGACACATTTTTTGTGCGTGAAAACCGGTTGTTTTTCTGCATCGGCGATGTATCTGGCCACGGGATCGTTTCTGCACTGTTCATGGCACGCACCATTGGCTTGATCCGCGTGCTGGCCATGGGAACATCCGATCCCCACACCTTGCTCACCCAACTCAACGAGCGCCTGTGCTTGGGCAATGAAACCAACATATTCGTGACGCTGTTTTGCGGGATGCTCGAAGTGGACACGGGACGGCTGCTGTATTCCAATGGCGGCCACTGCCCGCCCATGCTGAACAGCAAGGGGCAGACAAGCATCCTGCCGCTGCCAAAAGGCCCCTTGATTGGAGCCTTCGCTGGCGCGCAATACCAGTCTTTGGAGTGCACATTGGAAATAGGCGATACGCTTTTTTGCTACACCGACGGAGTCACCGAATCCCGCAACAAACGCGACGAAGAATTTTCAGAAGAGCAATGCCTGGCACTTTTTGCCCGTATTGCGCCCCAGCCAATCCGTCAACTTCTGGAGGCTGTACGCGGTGAAGTGGCCCTTTTTTCAGAGACCTCTATTCTGGAAGACGACTGCACCATGTTGGCGTTGCGCCGTCTGGCGGGATAGCTGAACCTTGTTGTGGCCCCTGCGGCCCAGCTGACGGGCCGGATATTCACTATCATGGTGGGTTTCCCCAAACGCGGCTCAACACCAATTTTTCAGCGGTTTCCACCTTGAATTCAACTCCCGACGGCACTTCAGTGCTCCATGACACACAAGGCACTTACCTGGCCCGTGCCCTGCAGCAGCAAACCATCAGCATCCGAGGCGCGCGCACCCACAACCTGAAGAACATTGACCTGGACATACCCCGCAACCAGCTCGTGGTGATCACCGGTTTGAGTGGTTCCGGCAAGTCCAGTCTGGCCTTTGACACGCTCTACGCCGAAGGCCAGCGCCGTTATGTGGAGAGCCTGTCCACCTACGCTCGCCAGTTTTTGCAATTGATGGACAAACCCGATGTGGACGTGATCGAGGGCCTGTCACCGGCCATTTCCATCGAGCAAAAGGCCACCAGCCACAACCCGCGCTCAACGGTGGGCACCGTGACCGAGATCCACGATTACCTGCGCCTGCTGTTCGCCCGCGCCGGCACACCTTACTGCCCCGATCATGGCCTGCCCCTGCAAAGCCAGACCGTGAGCCAAATGGTGGACGCCGTGTTGGCGCTGCCCACCGACACGCGTCTGATGATCCTGGCGCCGGTGGCGCGCGAGAAAAAGGGCGAGTTTCTGGACGTGTTTGCCGAGATGCAGGCCCAGGGTTATGTGCGTTTTCGGGTCAATGGCAAGACCTGCGACTTTGACGAATTGCCTACGCTTAAGAAAACCGAGAAACACGATATCGATGTGGTGATCGACCGCATCAAGGTACGTGCAGCGCCCGGCCGATCCGAGCCCACCGGCATGCCGGCAGCAGACCGCAGCGACTACGACAACCTCAAGCAGCGCCTGGCGGAGAGTTTCGAAGCCGCGCTGCGCCTGGCCAATGGCCGCGCCATTGCGTTGGAGATGGGCAGCGGTATTATCGAAAATGATAGCACCTCACGCAGCACTGACGAGGGCTACAGACCCAAAGAGCACTTGTTCAACGCCAAGTTTGCCTGCCCGGTGTGCAACCACTCGATCTCGGAGCTGGAGCCACGCCTGTTCTCGTTCAACTCACCAGTGGGCGCCTGCCCCACATGTGACGGCCTGGGACAGCAGGACTTTTTTGACCCGGCGCGGGTCGTGGCGTTTCCGTCTTTGAGCCTGGCCAGCGGTGCCATCAAGGGCTGGGACCGGCGCAATGGCTACTACTTCTCGATGCTGGAGAGCCTGGCCAAGCACTACAAGTTTGACATCGATGCGCCGTTTGAATCCCTGCCCACCGCAGTGCAGGCCGCCATCTTGCAGGGGTCGGGCGACGAGGAGATCAAGTTCAGCTACGTGATGGACTCCGGTGCCTCGCAGGGCAAGAAGCTGACCAAGAAACACCCGTTTGAAGGCATCCTGCCGAACATGGCACGCCGCTACCGCGAGACCGACTCGGCCCTGGTGCGCGAGGACCTGGCCCGCTACCGCAGCACCCAGCCCTGCCAGTCCTGCAACGGCTCGCGCCTGCGGCTCGAAGCCCGCCACGTCAAGATTGGCGAAGGTGACCAGGCCCGGGCCATTTACGAGATCAGCCGCGCCACGCTGCGCGAAAGCTACGCCTATTTCCGGAGCCTGACCATGCACGGCGCCAAGGGCGATATTGCGGCCAAGGTGGTGCGCGAAATCGGCCTGCGCCTGAAGTTCCTCAACGACGTGGGACTGAACTACCTGAGCCTGGACCGCAGCGCCGAGACGCTGAGCGGCGGCGAATCGCAGCGCATCCGCCTGGCCAGCCAGATCGGCTCGGGCCTGACCGGCGTGATGTATGTGCTGGATGAGCCCAGCATCGGCCTGCACCAGCGCGACAACGACCGACTGATCGACACCCTCAAGCACCTGCGTGACATCGGCAACAGCGTGCTGGTGGTGGAGCATGACGAGGACATGATGCGCGCGGCCGACCACATCATTGACATGGGTCTGGGCGCGGGTGTGCACGGCGGGCGGGTTATTGCGCAGGGCAACTTTGAAGCGGTGAAGGCCAACGCGCAGTCGCTGACAGGCCAGTACCTGGCGCAGACTTTGAAGATAGCGGTGCCCAAGCGCCGCACACCCTGGCTGCCCACGGTGCATACCCAGCCGTACAAACCCGCCGACAAGGGCCAACGCTACGCCCCCAGCCCGGCCGCCATCCGCCGTGCCGAGCGCGAGGCCCACCACCTGGCCACCCAAGGCGAACTGCAGACGCTGCGCGTGGTCGGCGCCACCGGCCACAACCTCAAGAAAGTGAGTGTGGACTTCCCCGTGGGTCTTTTCACCTGCGTGACCGGTGTCTCGGGCTCGGGCAAGTCCACGCTCGTCAACGACACGCTGTACGCCGCTGTGGCCCGCACGATCTACCGCGCCCACGAGGAACCGGCGGCGCATGAAGCGATTGAAGGCATTGAGCATTTCGACAAGGTCATCAATGTGGACCAGTCGCCCATTGGCCGCACGCCACGCTCCAACCCGGCCACCTACACAGGCCTGTTCACCCCCATCCGCGAGCTGATGGCCGAGGTACCCACGGCGCGTGAACGCGGCTACGGCCCGGGGCGCTTCAGCTTCAACGTAGCGGGTGGCCGCTGCGAGGCCTGCCAGGGTGACGGCATGGTGAAAGTGGAGATGCACTTCCTGCCGGATGTGTACGTGCCCTGCGATGTATGCGCGGGCCAACGCTACAACCGCGAGACGCTGGAGGTGCTGTACAAAGGCAAGAACATTGCGCAGATCCTAGGCCTGACAGTGGAGGCTGCTTACGATTTTCTGCAGGCCGTGCCCACCATCGCGCGCAAGCTGCAAACCCTGCTGGATGTAGGCCTGAGTTACATCAAGCTCGGGCAGGCCGCAACCACGCTGTCGGGTGGCGAGGCACAGCGTGTGAAACTGGCACTGGAACTCAGCAAGCGCGACACCGGACGCACGCTCTACATCCTGGACGAACCCACCACCGGCCTGCACTTTGCCGACATCGACCTGCTGCTGAAAGTCTTGCACCAGTTGCGCGATGCCGGCAACACCATCGTCGTTATCGAGCACAACCTGGATGTCATCAAGACCGCCGACTGGCTGATCGACATGGGGCCCGAAGGCGGCTCCGGCGGCGGCACCGTGCTGGGTGTGGGAACGCCCGAGGATATTGCGGCCAACCCGGCCAGCCACACCGGGCGTTATCTGCAGCGGCTGCTGTAACTGCGGCTCCAAGTGTGTCTGCGGGTGCCCTCCAGCACCGCCTCCCGTGTTATTGTGCTGCGTTTATCGCGGCAATTATCATTGTTGCCACGTTACTGGAACCCTGCAGCCACCCGCCATGCAACTGTTTGAGCGCAGCACCGAAATCGACCGTCTGGCATTGCTGCTGGAGCGCGCCCGCGCGACTGACGAGGTCTTGTCACTCCAGGTGAAACTGGCTTGGTATCTGCGGCAATGTGACAATGTTCGCGCGCAACAACTTGCTGCATGGGCCAGTGCCCAGTTGGTAGCCGAACCGGGCAACGCGGTAACGCAAGCCTTGCGTGCCCGGTTGATGTTGGTGGGGGCCGAGACACTGTGGTTGCTGTCAGAGTTCGAGCAGGCGGTTGCCGCAGCGCAAACGGCCATGGCCATGTTCCAGACCCTGGGCGATTTTGCAGGCTGTGCCGATAGCCAGGGCATCCTGGTTTCCGTGTATTCCAGCTCAGGCGATTTGGCTCAGCGTGACGGGTGCCTCGACCTCGCCGTTGAAAACGCCACGCTGGCCAACGATACGCAGCGCATCGACTATTTTGAAGCCAATAAAGCACGCTACGCGGCGCTGCGGGATGTGCGACGCAGCAGTGCACAGTGGCGCCAACGTTTCCCCGAAGACCTTGCCCACTCCCATCCCGGTGTAGCCGCCAGCGTCTACGCGTATTTCGGCGCGCGGGACTACAACACTGGCAATTTTGGCGGCGCCCTGGAACGTCAGAACCTGGCCTTTGAAGCCGCCGTGCAATCGGGTCAATTGGTTTCTGCGGTGGTAGCGGCCGTCAACGCTGGTGGCACCTATGTGGTGTTAAACGACCACGATGCCGCCTTGGAGTGGCTGCAACGGGGGCTGGATTTGGCACGTCCGACCGGCTGGGCCGTCACGCTGGGGCCTTGCCTGCGCCAGATGGGTGAAGTCATGCGTGCCATGGGTCGGTTGGACGCGGCACAGTCCCTGCTGGACGAAGCCCTGCGTGTCTACGAACCGTTGCGCAATTCCCGTAACTTTGCGATGGTGCTGACGGCATTGGGCGACCTGGCCCAAACCAAGGGCGACTATCCCACGGCCCTGGACCTGTTCAGGCAACAGGCCGAGCGCGCAAAACAACTGGCCCAAACGGATGCGGCGATAGAAGGCCACATTGGGATTGCGACTGCCCTGCTGCATCTGGGGCAAGACGACGAAGCGGAGGATTCTGCTGCAACGGCCTTGCGCCTGGCGCAAGACCAAGGAGCCGTATTACAGGAAGTTACCGCCTTGCGCCTGTTGTCGCGCATCCATGGTGGTCGCGGTGATCGCGTCACGGCCATGACCTGCCTGGAGCAGGCGCTCAACACTGCGCGCACGGTTGAGGGTTACCTGATCCCAAGCGAGCTGTTGTTTGCGCTGGCAGACGAGTATGCAAAGGCCGGGCGCTACGACGACGCGTACACCATGGCGATCCAAGCCAACACGGCGCGTGAACGGGTGCTCAACCAGGAGGCGTCCAACCGCGCCACGGCGATCCAGGTGCGCCTGGGGACCGAGCGGTCACGGGCCGAGAGTGAGCACCACCGCCGCCAGGCCGAGGCAGAGGCCCGCCGCGCCGCGTTATTGCAGCAGACCAGCGACACGCTGGAGAAACTTGGCACGATCGGTCAGGAAATCACTTCGCAGCTGGACAAGGAACATGTGTTCGCGTCGATTGAACGCCATGTGCACGGGCTGCTGGATGCATCCAGTTTCGCCATTTATCTGATGGATCCGGATGGCCTGGGGTTGACCTCCGTGTATGACATCGAAGAAGGGAAGCGACTACCGAGTGACCGGGTGCGGCTGGATGATGATCAATCGTTTTCGGCCCGTTGTGTCCGCGAGCGAAGGGAGTTTCTGATCGACTTCACCGATCCAGCGTTGACCCCCAGCTACGTCCCCGGCACCCTGATGACCGTCAGTGCACTGTTTGCACCCTTGGCCATTGCAGACCGGGTGCTGGGTGCCATGACCATCCAGTCAACCCGACCGAAGGCGTATGCCGACAACGAACGGCTGATTTTCCGCACCTTGTGTGCTTACACCGCCATCGCCCTGGACAATGCGGTTGCCTATGGCCACCTGCGAGATGCCAAGGACCAACTGGTTGCGCAGGAAAAACTGGCCGCATTGGGCTCGCTGGTGGCTGGTGTGGCCCACGAACTGAACACGCCGATTGGCAACAGCCTGCTGACGGCCAGCACCTTGCAGGAAAACACGCTGGCGCTGGAGGTTGCCGCCGCCAATGGGACCTTGCGCCGCAGCACCTTGACGGACTACATTGCGTCGTGCCACGAGGGGCTCAATCTGGTGGTGCGGGGTTTGCGTTCAGCCGGCGATCTGGTGCAGAGTTTTAAACAGGTGGCGGTTGATCGGGCCACTGAGCAACGGCGCCCGTTTGATCTCTTGCGCACCAGCCAGGAGGTCATTGCGACCTTGCAGCGCACCATACATATTGCAGGGCACCGGCTGGTGGTGGTTGTCGAGCCCGGAATCGTGTTGGACGGTTACCCAGGCCCGTACGGCCAGGTGTTGACCAATCTGATCAACAACGCCTTGTTGCATGCCTTTGGAAAACGCAAAGGCGGCACGATGCAACTGCAGGCATCGCGGCAGCGCAACTCGCATGTGGAGGTCCGGTTCACCGACGATGGCGTGGGCATTGCCACTGAGAACCTGTCACGCATCTTCGACCCATTTTTTACGACCAAGTTGGGTCAGGGCGGCAGTGGCCTGGGCATGTCCGTCAGCTACAACATTGTCACCACGCTGTTCGGTGGCGAATTCGAGGTTCACAGCACCCTGGGACAGGGCACTTGTTTCATTTTGCGCCTGCCGCTGCAAGCCCCTCAACACGCCGTGGACAACCCGTTCGTACATCCAGTGTCGTAGCGCACCCGACTCACTTTACTTTGCTTTTGCACTCGGACGGTCGGCTACCCGGTCACGCCAGGCCTGCAAGGCGGGCATGCCCTCCCGTTCGGGCTGGAACTTCATGAGTCGGGCAAATTCTATGGCGCAAAAAGCCGTGATATCGGCAATGGTGAAGCGATGTCCGGCAATCCAGGGTTGCTGCTCCAACACATGGTCAAACCAGGCGGCAACTTCGCGTACCTTTTGGGCCTGGGACTGGCCAAAGTCAGGAAACTGGGGCTGCTCCAGAGGCGCCAGACCTGGATGGGTGTGGCGCACCGTGTTGGCAATACCGGCCAACAGATACAACTCGGCGCGGCGGTCGGCCATTTCGATAAATGCCCGTTCGTCGGAGTCCACGCCCATCAGGTTGGGCTCAGGGTACAGGCCTTCGAGGTAGGTGCAAATGGCACGAGTTTCGGTAAGGATCCGGCCATCATCGAGTTCCAGCGCGGGCACCTTGGCCAAGGGGCTTTTAGCCCGGTAAGCTTGGCCTTTGTGCTCTTGCGCGTTGAGGTCAACCGGGACCAAATCAATTCCGGTGATGTTTTTCTCGACCATGAACATCATCACACGCCGGGGGCTGGGCGCCCCGGGGGACATATACAACTTCATGGCGTCAGCCTCCAGTCTTGGTGGACTGGCCCATTTCGACCATGCTGCGGGCGGCTTGTGAGAATTGACGCGCCGATTCTTCGTTGTCGCGCACGGGTGACGGCGGGCTTTCAATACCCTTTTGCACTGCAGGCCGTGCCCGGATGCTGGCCAACCAGCGCTGCAAGTGGGGCAGATCGTCCACGTCTACACCCGACCAACGGTGGGTTCGCACCCAGGCCCAGTTGGCGATGTCGGCAATCGAGTAGTCACCCGCCAGGTATTCATGGTCTTTCAGCTGCCCGTCCAGCACCCGGAACAGTCGCTTGGACTCACCCTGGTAACGGTCGATGGCGGGTTGGATTTTTTCCGGGAAATACCGAAAAAATACATTGGCCTGGCCCATCATGGGGCCGATGCCGCCCATCTGGAACATTAACCATTGCATCACCCGGGAACGCCCTTTGGCGTCGGTCGGCAGTAACTGCCCGGTCTTCTCAGCCAGGTAAACCAGGCAGGCACCGGACTCAAACACCGCAAAATCATCGGCGTCGCGGTCCACGATGGCCGGAATACGTCCGTTGGGGCAGATCGCCAGGTATTGGGGCGTCTTTTGCTCGCCCTTGGAGAGGTCTAGCACCTTCAGGGAGTAGGGCAAGGCCAATTCTTCCAGAGCAATCGACACTTTGTGTCCGTTGGGTGTAGCGGCTGTGTAGAGGTCAATCATCGACATGTCCTGTCAGTTGTTGCGGCACGTAACGGCCTGCAAGGCATCGCGGGTTTGCAGGGCCTCACGGCGGGCTGCGTCGGCAAACGCGAGCCCTCTATCGGCATACAGAATGGCCCGAGACGAATTCACCACAATCGGCGCGACGGTTTCACCGCCCTGACCGCGCCAACCAGCTTTAACCGTGGCGGCGGCGTCGCCGCCCTGGGCACCCACACCCGGTATCAACAGTGGCACCGTGGGCGCCAGAGACCGGACGCGTTCAATTTCCGCCGGATAGGTGGCGCCCACCACCAAACCGAGCTGGCCGTTGAGGTTCCAAGGCCCTTGCACCAGGCGTGCAATATGTTCATACAGCAGTGGTGTGCCTTCCACTGAGGCCAGGCGTTGTGACTGCAAGTCGTCACCGCCCGGGTTGGAGGTGCGGCACAACAGGAAGGCGCCCTTACCGTGGTACTTGAGGTAAGGCGCCACCGAATCAAAACCCATGAACGGTGACAGCGTGACGGCATCGGCGCCGTAGCGCTCAAACGCCTCAATGGCATATTGCTCGGCTGTGCTGCCGATATCGCCGCGTTTGGCGTCCAGGATGATGGGCACCTCGGGCGCTGCGCTGCGTATATGGGAGATCAGTTTTTCCAGCTGCACTTCGGCACGGTGGGCGGCGAAATAGGCGATCTGCGGCTTGAACGCAATCACCAGGTCGGCCGTTGCATCCACAATGGCGGCACAAAAGTCGTAAATGCGGCTGGTGTCACCGCGCAGGTGGGTGGGGAATTTGCCGGGGTCGGGATCAAGTCCGACACACAAGAGTGAGCCGTTTTGGCGCTCGGCGCTGCGCAACTGGTCGAGAAACGTCATGAAGCTATTGTACGGAGGGGCCTTTGCCGCCGGGCCGCCCCAATGCAAGCGTAGGGGCTATATCTTGCCTTCCAGCAGGTCCATGGCCAAACACAGGTCGGCCCAGGCCTTGGCCTTGTCGGCGCTGGTGCGCATGAGTACCTTGGGGTGGTAGGTCACCACAACCGGAATACCTTGGTAGCGATAGACCACGTCCCGTTGTTTACCCAAGGGAAGTCCTGCCTCTTGTGGATGCTCCTGCAACAGCAACTGGGTGGCAAAGCGCCCCATCGCAAGAATCAGTTTGGGCTGCACCAACGCCAGCTCACGCTGCAGGTACTGCGCACACTGTTGCAGCTCAGCCATTTGCGGCAAACGCGCATTGGGCGGTCGGCACTTGACGGCATTGCTGACGTAGGCGCCCTGGCGTGCGCTGCCACCCCGGCGCGCACCCACAGCCTTGAGCATGTTGTCGAGCAAGATACCGGCAGGCCCGGCAAAAGGCTGACCCAGCCGATCCTCTTCTTCATCCGGCGGGTCGCCCAGCACCAGCCAGTCGGCTTGTAGGGCCATTCCATGCGCCTGCAAGGTGGTGTTTTTGCGGCCCGCGCACAGGCCGCAGGCTTTGCAAGTGGCGGCGGTCTGTGCCAAGGTCTGCCAGTCCATCGCGTCCAGAGTCAGGGCTTCACCGGGTTGGGTTGGCGGCACTGACAGAGGCGCGGCGGCTGGTGTGAGCGTGCGCAGGGATGCAACCGGTGGTGGTGGCGTGGCCGTTCGCTCCATCGGGCTGGGCTTGGCGACTTGTACCTCAGGTTGGAAGTCCACGGCGGGCGTCGACTCCGGCAGCCAGACGTGCACCCCCATCTCGCGCAGCATGGCGCGTTGGCGGGTGTCGAGTTCGAGTGGCATGATTTTGAAAAGTTGGGGTCAGATGCGCAGTCCCATCACCACCGCATCTTCGCGTTGGCCGTTGCCAGCCGGATAGTAGTCCTTGCGCTGCCCGACCCGTTGATAACCATGGGCCTCGTAGACACGCATGGCACGCAGATTGCCCACCCGCACTTCCAGCCACAACCACTGGGCGCCCTGACCGCGCGACCACACGGCGAGCGCGTCCAGCATCACGCGGGACCAGCCCTGGCCCTGGTAGTCGGGAGCTACCGTGATGTTGAGCAGGTGCACCTCGTCCACCCCCCGCATGGCAACAAAGTAGCCCAGCAACACCTCGCCGGCGAGCAACATCTGCACCTGATAGCCAGACTGCAGTGCGTCCAGGAAATTGGTCCGGTTCCACGGGTGGGCATAGGCCCGTTGCTCTACGGCGACAACGGCTTCAAGGTGCGCGGCCAGCATGGGCTCAAAGTGCACTTCCAGGACCCGGGTCTCACTCCCCGTCATGTGGCGGCTCCGGGTGTGACCGCGGCTTTCTCGGCCGCGCGTTCAGATGTGGTCTTGGCCACTTTGTCGCGGATATAACTTGGCAGGGCGTTTTCTGCCGCCACGGCTTTGCCTGCTGCGATCAATTGGGGTGCCAGGCGCAACATGGCCGACGCGGTAGGTAGGGCGACGACGCGCAGCGCCGTTGCGCCTTGCGCAGCCAGTACCGCGACCCGCTCGCCATACACGCCAAACACGTTGCCTGCCAACACCCACGGTTCCGAATGGGAGGCGCCATGGCTGGGAAAAGGCAGCAGTTGTTCCGGTGCCACCAACACGCTGGCTTGCAGCTCGGTCCATTGGCCGGCGTCAAAGGCGAAGGTGGCGGCATACAACTCGTCCATACGTGCGTCCAGCAGGGCCGTCACCACACCCTTTGGTTGGTCAGCCAGGGCAGAGTGCCGCGCCTCTTCGGCAACCGCCAATAGGGAGTCCACCGGCAGCACGGGCACGTTGGCGCCAAAGGCCAGGCCCTGGGCTACCGAGCAGGCGGTGCGCAGGCCGGTGAACGACCCCGGTCCACTGCCAAAGCAAATGGCGTCCAGTGCGCCCAGGCGCAATCCGGCCTGTTGCATCAAATCCAACACCGCCGGTATTAGCTCAGTGGACGCCCGTGCGCCGCCAGCGGCAGTGTGTTGCCACTGCTGCACATGGCCATTGACCGTGCGGCACACGGCAATGGACATCACTTCGGTTCCCGTGTCAAAAGCCAGCAAATTCATGGTTGTTCCGAAAACATCAAGGCAAATCAGCCTCTAGCCCCCGTATTGATTGTGTTAGGCGCTACTATTTTGGTAGCGTTTGTAGCGCCCTTGCGGACGCCGAAAACGATGCCTATCGTAACCAGTGCCAGGCCGGCAATCAGGTTCCAGGCCATCGGTTCACCCAGGAAGATCACAGCGGCCACCGCCGACAGACCCGGCACCAGGGCGGTGATCATGGTAGAGCGCACCGGGCCAAAGTGTTGAATCATTTTGGTGAAGGTCATGCCCGAGATCACCACCGAACCCACACCCTGGAAAAACATCTGAAAGGCCACGTCCTGCCAGGGTGCGACCCACACCCGCCCGGGCACCCATTGCAGCCACAACAAAACGGTGTAGACCGGAACATAGGTGAAGAAAGCCAGCACCGTGATGGCAATGGTGGCCCGCACCGCGTCCAGCGCAAAACGGCGCACCAACACGCTGTAGGTCGACCAGACCATGGCCGCCAGGATGAACAACACATCACCTCGCCATACACCGCTGCCATCCAGTGCATGCAACAGGCTGTTGCCGCCCACCAGCAGGTCACCCGCGACGATCAGGACCAGCCCCAATGCCCGGGTCGGCGTGATGCGGTCGCCCAGAATAAACACCGCCAGCAGAGCGGTCCAAAGCGGCAAACTGCCGGGCATCAGCACGGACGCGTGCCCGGCCGGCGCAAATACAAAGCCGCTGTAGGCAAACATGCCATACAACACACCGCCAAACACACCCACGATGAGTGTCTGGCGCAGCGGCAACGGCGAAAAGCCCAGGAGTGATCCGGCCCAAGCCTGGGTGCGGCGGTCCCGCCGCACCAGCCACCAACCCCAGGGCAGCAAAATCAGGCTGGCGCCCCAGATGCGGGCATACACAATGTCAAACGGGTTGAGCAGGCCGCCTCGGGCCGGGTCCGCCGAAGCGCGGGCAATCACGATGAACGAGGTCCAGATCACCACCGTGACGACAGCTGCAAGGATTCCGACCGCCTGGGGCGACAGGCGTGCAGGCATGTTTTTGTGTGGAAATGGCATCGCGTCGATTATCAAGGACGTGCCTGGTTTGCTAGGATGCGGACGTCCAAAGACCGACAGATGCCTAGCATGTCATACCAAACAGGGGAGGCCATATGAAGCGCGTCAGCAGTTTCTTGTTTTTCACACTGGTATGGGTGTGTGCGGCGCGTGCACAGGTCGCGCCGCCCGTGTCGATGGAAGGCACCCTGGTGCCGACTTGTATGGCACTCTCGGAGCGAACTGCCAACGGCAAGGGGGAGAAACCCAGTCTGGCCTGTGCCGCGGCTTTCGTCGCACAGCGTTGTGCGTTGGACAAGACCGTCGACCTCACCGGGCCGTTGGCAAGGTATTTGGGCGTTCATCCATTAAACGTGCACAAGGGGTTGGGGCGTTACAACGTGCTCCATCGGGTCTCGCGCGACTCCTGGTGTGGACTTTCGGAAGCCGGGCTTGCGCAGGCGATTGGTATCGCGTTGACGCCCAAAAAAGCGACAGACCCGGTCCGGGCCAGTGCCAACCGGGAGTACCTGACCTACACAATGGCCGACGCGTCCGGCCACATCGCACCGGGTGGCTACGCCGCTGCACTGGAGCAACGCCGCTTGCTGGTGCATGACGCGGCTGCCGCCCTGCGGCAGGTCGCGCGCGGTACAGGCAATGCCCGTGTAGAACCCTTGTTGGCCGGCCTGCCAACCAGCGCCAGTGGCTGGACCAATCTGACGGGCTACATCCACCCGGTAGGGCGTATCAACGATGTGTTGATCGACAAAGGCGGCACCACCAGCACCCGGACCATGTGGGCCGCCACCGATGGGGGTGGCATCTGGAAGACCAGCAACGGGGGCACTACCTGGGATGCAGTGAATGACTTCAATGGTTCTTTGTCGATCGGCAAGATTGTGCGCAGCCCCCGCAATAACCTGGAGATGTATGCCTCCACCAATCCCTTTGGCAGCCACACCTATTCGCCGTTTGGCGTTTTGAAGTCCAGCGATGGGGGTGTGACCTGGACGCAGCTGCCCCAAACCAATCCGGCCGTAAACGCGGACTGGCAATATGTGACCCACCTGGCCATTCATCCTACGGGGGTCGGTGGTGCCGATGTACTGTTGGCGGCCACGGACCGCGGGGCCTACCAGTCGTTTGACAGCGGTGTGACCTGGAGCAAGCTTGGCAGCGGCAATGTAAGCGCCAGCTTTGTGGGTTTTCATCCGCTGGACGGCAACCGCAGAGCTTATGCGTTGAACGATGGCAGCTTCACGATCACCACCGACGGCAACTGGTCCAACGCGACCGTGCGCACACTTCTGGCAGGCACCACCCGCGCTTACACCAAATTTGCGTTTGCTGCATCCGATACCGAGGTGGTCTACGCCATGGCAAGCGATGCCGAGGGGCGCACCAAGCTATTGAAATCCACCAACATGGGAGCCGCATGGACCGCGCTGACCCCGCCCGCCGACTTCTATTTCGACAGTAGCTACCTCTACTTCACCGGCGGCCTGTGGGTCGACCCCACCAATGCCAACCGGATTGTCAGCGTGGAAGGCTGGGCGGCCACGACAGCCAATGCCGACACGGCGACGGCCACCGCCGGATGGACCCAGTCGCCCATCGGCTGGGTCGACTTCCACGGGGCCGTAGCAGACCCGGAGTTCAATGGCAGCAGCAACAAGATCATCTACCTGATGGATGACGGCGGACTCTACAAATTTAATGATGTGGATACCTTGTCCAACGGGTCGTTCCTGGCGACCGGCATGACCATCACCGAAACCTATAGTGTGGCGGGCCGTGGCGGCAACATCATCTTTGGCGCACAGGATGTGGGGCCCCGGGTCTTTCGCGACCAGCCCGGTGACGCTACGCAGCGCTGGCGTTTTATTGGCAACCCCGCGCAATGCAATGGTTGCAGCTGGATTGGCGACGGTGCCACCACCGCGGTGGCGCCCGACAACAGCCAGTTGATGTTTGGCTCGCGCCAGTACCTGGACCTGTTTCGCTCGACCGACGGCGGTCTGACCGGTACCGCTTTGTGTGGTGCTGCGCCCACTAACCTGAGCGACGGGCGTTGTGGCAACAACTCCAACTCGGCCTTCATCGCCCCGTTCATGCTGGATCCGAATAACGCGGCCACGATGTTGGCGGGTGGCAAGTCCCTGTGGCGATCCACCAATGTGTCCACCGGCACGCCGATCTGGAGCACCATCCATACGGGGGTGGCGTCTGCTGTTGGTGCGATCGCAGTTGCCGCCATTGACTCCAACACCATCTGGGTGGCCTACCAGAATGGCGCGCTGTACAAAACGACCAACGGGCTGGCGTCGGCTCCAACCTGGTCCCTGATCGACAACGCGCCGCAGGGCAGCAAGCTCAAAATCTTCATTGACCGCAGTGATGCCAACGTGGTTTACCTCGGGCTGGCGGGCTTTAGCGGAAATACCTTGTACGTGACCCGCAACGGCGGAACGAGTTGGAACGCAGTGGCGGGCCTGCCGTCGGCCAGTGTCATGGCCATGGAGCAACACCCGGCCAACCCCGCATGGTTGTATGTGGGCACGGCGGTGGGGCTGTTTGCCAGCCAGGATGGGGGCTCTAGCTGGAGTACCAGCAACGAGGGTCCGGCCAATGTTCAGATCAAGGACTTGAGCTGGTATTCGTCGTCTGGCAGTACGGCTGAACTGCTGGTGGCCAGTTTTGGGCGCGGTGTTTGGCGCGCCACCGTCAGTGCCGCAGCGGCTTCATCCGCGGCCACAGATATTGACAAGGTGTTTGCATGGGCCGAGAAAACCTACCCCACTGTGTTTTCCCCCAGCGGCAGTGCATCTCTGACCATTTCCGGCTACCGCTACCGGGCTTACGCCAGTGGGCACTTTCTGGCGGTTACCACCACAGGCACCGCGCATCTGTATTACCTCGGTCCCTTGAGCAATAACCAGCCGCTGGATTTGGGGCTGTTCTCCTCCTGGTTGGCAACGGCCGCTCCGTGATGGCGGTCCGGACCCTTTTGCCGTCAGTCGGGCGCGCGAAACTGCGGTGTGCGGCCCGACTGGTGAGTTTTCTTGCCGGCGGCTGTCTGGCTTGCGTGGCCCAAGCCCAGACCCTGCCGCCGGAGGTGGAGGCCGCCTTGGTTCGGGCCAAGGTACCGCGGGACGCCGTGGCGATGCTTGTGGTGGACGCCCAAGGGCAAAGCCCGGCGCGCCTGAGTCACCGCGCCCAGGCGGCCATGAATCCGGCCTCGGTCATGAAACTGGTGACTACGTTTGCCGCGCTGGAGTTGCTGGGTCCGGCCTACACCTGGGCGACGCCCGTGTTTGTTGACGGAGTGATCCGTGACGGCACGTTGTACGGCAACTTGGTAATTCAGGGCCAGGGCGACCCCAAGCTGGTGCTGGAGCGTCTGTGGCTGCTGTTGCGCAGGGTGCAGGGCTTGGGTATCCGGTCCATCGCCGGCGACATCGTGCTGGACCGAAGCGCCTTTACCGTGCCTGCGATCGACCCCGCGAGTTTTGATGGCGAGCCGCTGCGGCCCTACAACGCTTCGCCCGATGCACTGTTGATCAACTTCAAGTCGGTGGTCATGACCCTGCTGCCCGAGCCCAGCGGCACGGTGGCACGGGTGCAATTCGACCCACCACTGGCGGGTGTGCAGATGCAAGCCACGGTGCCTTTGGTCACCGGGGAGTGTGGCGACTACCGTGCCGCGTTGAAGGCTGATTTTTCAGACCCCAATCGCATTTATTTTGGCGGTGCTTACCCGGCGAGCTGCGGGGAGAAGGTCTGGGCTGTCGCTTATGCCGATCCAAGAACCTTTGCCACGCGGGCCGTGCAGGGTATGTGGCAGGACATGGGCGGCAAGTTAGCGGGCGTCGTGCGTTTTGGGGCATCCGGCGGGGGGCTGGCCGCATCGGCCAAACCGGCGTTCGAGCTGCGTTCAGCCCCTCTGGCAGAGATCATTCGCGACATCAACAAATACAGCAACAACGTGATGGCACAGCAGGTCTACCTGAGCCTGGGCCGCGTCGTGTCGACCGGGTCGGGCGAGGCCAGCCCCAGCAGTGCTGCGCTGGCTCCGGGTAGTTTCGAAGCATCCAACGCGGTGGTGCAGCGCTGGTGGAAAGATCGCTTGCCAGTGGTTGACGCACCGGTGTTGGACAACGGCTCCGGCCTGTCACGCACCGAGCGCATCAGCGCCGAAGCCTTGGGCCGCCTGCTACAAGCGGCGTTCCTATCACCGCTGATGCCCGATTTGATGGCGTCGCTGCCCATCACCGGTGTGGACGGCACGCTCAGACGGGTCAAGTCACGGGCCACTGGCTCCGCCCATTTGAAGACCGGCAGTTTGGTTGATGTGGTGGCCGTCGCGGGGTATGTGCACAACGCCGCTGGCAAACGGTATGCGCTGGTGGCCATCGTGAACCACCCCAATGCCAGAGCGGCGCGACCGGCCGTTGATGCGCTGGTGGAGTGGGCGACCCGGTTGTAGGCCCCCACGTTCGCCCACTGCGTGTGGCTCTCTGCCCCCCGAGGGGGCCGCAGTTCACCTTGGGGCGGCCCGGCGGTGAACCGGCCGATGGCGGTCCCGTCAACCCGACGCAGTGGGTGATCTGGACGCCGCCACCCAAAGCCCGTCAGTGTTTACCCCATGGTTTGCTGACGGCTTCCGTTCTATCATTTACCGTTCAAAAACGAACGGTCGTTCTATTTACTGGAGAGCACAATGAAACAATGGAAATGGGCAGCGGTCGCAGCAAGCTGCGCGGTAGTTTTGGCCGGTTGCGGCGGAGCGAGTGACGGATCAGACACCACCCCCAAAACCGTCGCACCATCGGTCAAAGTTTTCGGCGATAGCATCATGGACAGTGGCACCTTTGGCTACAAGTTCACGATCCAGAGTGCGGACGCGGCCAACCCATTCCTCATTTTCCCGGAAGTCGTCGCGGCCAACTTCGGTGCCCCCAAGTTGTGCTCGTTCTTTAACTTCAACGGCACCACCTTTGTACCCAACACCGCGTGCACCAGTTATGCGGTGGGTGGCGGACGGGTCAACAACCTGACCAACGCCTCGGCTCCCAGCGCCACCGTGCCGTTCTCGATCACCTACCAAATGGCAGTGGGCTCGGCTTCCCTGAGCGCTTCGGACGTGGTCATTGTGGACGGCGGCGGTAACGATCTGGCCGACCTGACCGGCGCCTACCTGAGCGCCACCACACCCGCTGGCGTTGGCAACTACATCAAGCTGTTGAGCACGTTGTTGCCAGCGGCCACTGTGTCCGCCATCATCGGCACCACACCCACCAGCACCAGCATGGGCACCGCCGCAGGCGCCTATGCACAAGCCATCGGCAAGGCGCTGGGCGCAGCGGTCAAGACCAGTATCGTGTCCAAGGGTGTCAGCAAGATCATCGTGGTCAACACCACCGACATCACGACAACACCACGCTTTGCGGCGGTGCTTGGCGGTGTGGCGGCTGCTGCCGGTACGGCACAACGTGACGCCGTTCAGGGCGCTGTGCGCGCTTGGACCCAGGCACTCAATGCAGCCTTGGCGGCAGAACTCGCTGGTACCAATGTGCAGATCTTCGACCTGTATGCTGAAGGCGCCAAGATCACAGCCACACCAGCCCAGTTTGCGTTGACCAACATCACCACACCGGCCTGCCCCAAAGTGGCGAACGGCCTGGATACGACCACCGGCCAGGCCAGTCTGAGCCTGCCGGCCACCGTGGCGGCCTGCAACTCGGCCGGCATGTCGGCCAATATCCCGGTAGGTGAAACCTCTGCCAACTGGTGGAAGAGTTATGCCTTCTCGGACAACTTCCACCCCACCCCTGCCCTGCACCAGTTGATCGGTCAAGCCATCAATGTGCAAGTCGCCAAAGCAGGCTGGCTGTAATTCACGGAGCAAAACATCATGAAAAACTCAGCAAAACTCCTCTTGATCCCCGCCCTGTTGGCGTGTGCAGGTCTCGCCCAGGCGCAAACGGCTGGCTCCATTCTGGTGCGCGCCGGTGCCACCACCATTACGCCAAATGTCTCCAGCGGCGACCTGACGCCCCCCAGCCTGGTAGGTACCAAGTCCAGCATCGGGAGCTCGACTCGTCTGTCCGGTGGCATTACCTATATGGTGGATGACAACATTGCGCTGGACCTGCCGGTGGCCATACCGTTCGAGCACGATATTTCGGGTGATGGCGCGATCCTGGGCGTGGGCAAAATTGGCACGGTCAAGGCCCTGCCGGCGACCCTGGTTGCGCAGTGGCGCTTTTTCGAGCCCACCGCCACGTTCCGCCCCTATGTCGGTGCGGGCCTGACCTATGCAGCGTTTTTTGGCGCACGGTCCACGTCCACACTGACGGCGATTTCTGGTGGCACTCCGTCCAACCCCACCACCTTGTCGGTGGAATCCAAATGGGCGGCGACCGTGCAACTGGGCGCCACAGCCCAACTCGGCGGCGGCTGGTTCCTGGATGCCAACTACACCTACACACCCTTGAGCACCCGCACGACGTTGTCGACCGGGCAAACCCTGGATGCCAAACTGGACCCCAGCTCCTTCAGCCTTGCCGTCGGGATGAAGTTCTAGGCTGCTGTACCCACGCAGAAAAAAAGCAGCCTTCGGGCTGTTTTTTTTCGGCCCGCGCATTTCACGATGGAAACTGAAACACCCATAGTCCCGGCTATGCTCGGCAGCCATGTACTCGCAACATTTCGGACTTGAACAAGATCCGTTTTCCATCGCACCCGATCCGCGCTTTCTCTTCATGAGTGAGCGCCACCGGGAGGCGCTGGCACATTTGTTGTACGGGGTGTCGGCACGCGACGTACGCGCCAGCGGCACGGGGGGCGGTTTTGTGGTGTTGACGGGTGACATTGGCACCGGCAAAACCACCATCTGCCGCTGTTTTTTGCAGCAGATTCCGGCCAGTTGCCACGTGGCCTACATCTTCAATCCCAAGCTCACGGTGCCCGAGTTGCTGCAGACGGTGTGTGAGGAGTTTCACATCAGCTTGGGGGCGTCGGCATCGACGCCACCCACCGTCAAAGACCGGGTCGACGCGCTCAATACCTTCCTGCTGCAAAGCCACGCGCAAGGGCAAAGCTGCGTGCTGATCATCGACGAGGCGCAGAACCTGCAAACCGACGTGCTGGAACAGTTGCGACTGTTGACCAACCTGGAGACCAGCGAACGCAAGCTGCTGCAGATTGTGTTGATAGGGCAGCCCGAGTTGCGCGTCATGCTGGCGCGTCCCGAACTGGAACAACTGGCCCAACGGGTGATTGCCCGCTTCCATCTGGACGCGTTGAGCGAGCCGGAGACCGCACTCTACATACGCCACCGCCTGGCCGTGGCCGGACACACCGGCGCGTTGCCCTTTGACCGCACGGCTTTACAGCACATCCACCGGCTGGCGCGTGGAGTGCCGCGGCGTATCAACCTGTTGTGTGGCCGTGCCTTGCTGGGGGCTTGGGCGACTGGGCAGGAGCGGGTGAACCGGGCAGTTGTCAAAAGAGCGGCCCAGGAAGTGTTTGGTTCCGCCACCGCGCCCGCCACTACCAGGTGGTGGTCGCTCGCGGCTCCCACTGTACTGGTCGGTTTGGGCCTGGTTGTTGCGGCCCTTGGTTTGGGGTTTTCGTGGCCCCTATTCGCTCCTGGTGGCAGTTCACCAAAGCCGGTGGCGAGTGTGGCGGTGGTGCCCGTCGCTGCGCCCAAAGCAGTCCAACTGCCCGCCTCGGCCCCTGTCGCCAGTGCGGCCGCAGTGGCCATCGAGCCCCTGGATGCGCTGATTGCGCAACTTCCGCGCGACCTACAAACGGCATGGAGCGCCTTGGCCCCTAGTTGGCAGTTGCCGGTCTTGGAGGGCAAGTCCTGCGAAACCGCCGCCACGCAGCAATGGGAGTGTTACCAAACCAGCAGTTTGACCATTCCGCAACTGCGCCAGCTGTCCCGTCCCGGCTTTTTGACGCTGCGCCTGGAGGACGGATCTGCCGCCTACGCCGTCGTGGTTGCGCTGACCGACGATACGGCTACGCTCCTATTGCCCAGCGGGCGCCACACGGTTCGCCTGGGCGCGCTGGTGGGGCTCTGGCAGGGTCAATTTGCCACCTACTGGCGCGCGCCAGAGGGTTATATGCCGCCAGCGGGCAGCGCCAGTGCGCCTTCCTTCTTTGAAAGTCTGTCGCGCCAGTTGGCGATTCTGGAAGGTTCCGGATCGGCCGGTCCGACCAGCCCGATGGCCAAGGCTCTGGACGCCGCTTTGCGCAAAAAGCTGCAGGATTTTCAGCGCGCGCACGGACTCAAGCCCGACGGCCAACCCGGCCCGCTCACCCTCATGCAGCTTGAACAGGCGATGAAGTCTGCTGCAGCACAACAGCCCCCCCAGCAGCCATAGACCATGTCCTACATCCTTGATGCCTTGCAACGCGCTGAAGCCGACCGTGAACGTGAGCGCGGCGCCGTTCCCGGTTTGCAGACTCGCTCGGTACTTCCTGGTTCCATGCCTGTGCGCCATGGCCAAAGGCTTGGTCTGGGGGTGATCGCGGCGGCCGCAGTTGCAGTGGTTGCCCTCATGGCGGTCATGTTCTGGTTTTGGCCGAGCGCCGAGCGGGAACTGGCGGCTCCGGTGGTTCAAGCCCCAGCTGCACAAACGCTGACACCCAGCGTGGTCATTGCACCCACGCCAGTCGCCGTTGCCAATCGCACGGTCGTCGCAGTGACGGCCCTGCCACAGCGCCCACCTGAAACGCCAAAAAGGGCGGAGGCGCCGCCTGCTCCAACCCGTGCCACCAGCAGAGCCAGGGTGGCCACCGAGGTGCCCCTGTTCAAAGACATGCCGGAAGAATTTCGTCGACAAGTACCCGCCCTGGCCATTTCGGGGGCGGTGTATTCAGAAAACCCGGCGCAGCGGCTGTTGTTGGTCAATGGCCAGGTGTTGTCACAGGGCAGCCCCGCCGCCCAAGACGTGACGCTGGAGGAAATTCACCCCACCACCTCTGAATTCAGCTTCAAGGGATCGCGCTTTCGGCTGCCGCACTAAAGCGCGTTACTCCGAATTCAAGACACGCTGGCCCGCTGCAGGCGGTCGCGCACCCCTTCCCAATCGAGTGTGTCGGGTGGGGTTTCAACCCATATCAGCTTGACGCCGGCGTCGTCAAACCCCCGCAATGCGGCAAACAATTGGTGCGCCGTGGCCGCCGCGTCATCCGGCATACGGCGCAGCAGAATGGACAAAGGCACCTTTTGTAGGGCGGTGCGTGCATAGACGGCGATGGAGGGCCGGGTCTCCGAGCCCTGTTGGTACATCACATCGCCCAGCAGGTTCACCGCCGTTTGCAAAGCTTTGGCATCCATCAGCCGCAATTTGGCGTTGGGGGCGTAGTGGGACTCCAGAGTGCCTGATGCCTTTGGGGCCTCTAGCCCCCGTACTTGCTGCGCAAGCAGCTCCTCATTGGATAGCAATTTTTGCCCGCAAGCCTGTTCAATCTGCAGACGGCTGATGGAGCCTGGGCGCAACAACACGGGCACCCCACGTGTGCAGTCGATGATGGTGGACTCAATGCCCAGATCACAGGGACCGCCATCCAGAATCAGCAGCTCAGGGCCTAACTCGCTGTCCACATGGGCCGCCGTAGTCGGGCTGACGCGTCCGAAGCGGTTGGCGCTGGGGGCGGCAATGCCCCAGACCGGCGCCTGGTCGGCCGAAGCTTCGCGCAGTGAATGCAGCACAGCCTGGGCTGCCGGATGGGCTGGGCACCGCAGGCCAATAGATGCTTGGCCACCCGCAGCCGCCGCACCGACACCGTCACGGCGCGGCAGAATCAGGGTCAGCGGGCCCGGCCAGAAGGCAGACATCAGTTGCTGTGCGAAGGGGGGCACCCGGGCGGCAAAATGCGCTACGGCCGACATGCCGCCGTCCTGCGATGACACATGCACGATCAGCGGATGGTCGGCCGGTCGGCCTTTCGCAGCGAATATTTTCGCGACCGCCGCGTTGTTGTCGGCATCCGCACCCAGGCCGTACACGGTCTCGGTTGGTAAGCCAATCAGGCCACCAGCCCTCGTACTTGCTGCGCAAGCAGCTATGGATTCAGGAGCAGATGCAGACAGGATCATGGCCGCATTCAGAACGGCGCTATGCCCAAAATGGCGGCGGCCTGCAGTGCGGTGGCGCGCACCTGCTCCACCGTATGGCCGGTAATGGTCAGATGGCCCATTTTGCGGCCCTTGCTCGCTTTGGCCTTGCCATACAAGTGCAAATGGGAGCCAGGCAGAGCCAGCACCTGCGCCCAGGGAGGAGAAAAATCGGGGTCAGGCCAGATGTCGCCCAGCAGATTCAGCATGATGGACGGGCTGTGCTGGCGCGGCTGTGTCAGTGGCAAACCGGCCAAGGTACGCACCTGCAGCTCAAACTGCGACACATCGCAGGCATCCATGCTGTAGTGGCCGCTGTTGTGCGGACGCGGAGCCATCTCGTTGACGACCAGTCCGCCCAATGCCGCCGCATCGTCCGAATCCGGCTCCAGCACGAAGAATTCGACACACAACACACCCACATACTGAAGACCGCTTGCTACCAATTTTGCAGCGGCTACCGCACGTTCCACGAGGGCTGGAGGCAGATTTCCTTCATAGACTTCGGTCACGGCGAGGATGCCGTCGCGGTGCAGGTTGCGCTGCACTGGCAGGTTGACACATGCGCCGTCGGCGCCGCGCGCCACGATCACCGAGCACTCCAGTTGCAGCGGCAGCATTTTTTCCAGCACACAGGGCACGTTCTTCAGGTCGGCCCAGGCGGCTGCCAATTCGGCCTGCGTGTGCACACGCACCTGGCCTTTGCCGTCATAGCCCATGCTGGCGGTTTTCAAAATGCCCGGCAGCAGATCGTCTGGCACAACTGCCAGCTGCACCGGGGTTTCGATCACCGCATAAGGCGCTACCGGCACACCACACGACTCAAAGTGCGACTTTTCGCGGGCGCGGTCCTGGGCAATCGCCACTGCCTCAGCACCCGGCGACACCGTGCGTGCATACGCCAGCTGCGCCAGCGCCTGGGCCGGCACATTCTCGAATTCAGTGGTGACTGCGACGCACCGGTCAGACAACTGCTGCAGCCCTGCTGGGTCGGTGTACGCGGTCTGGATGTGGTGGTGGCTAACGCGCCCGGCCGGGCTCAGCGGGTCCGGGTCCAGCACGGCGGTGAAGTAGCCCATGCGCTGGGCGGCGTGCACAAACATGCGGCCCAACTGGCCTCCGCCCATCACACCCAAGGTGATTTCTTTCATAGCACGGGTGGCACGGTCATGCCACGCGCCACTTCGGTCTGGTGGGCGCGAAACTCGTCCAGTTTTTTGCGCAGAGTGGGGTGGTCGGCTGCCAGCATGGCCACGGCAAACAGCGCCGCGTTGGCCGCACCGGCTGCACCAATGGCAAAGGTGGCCACCGGCACGCCCTTGGGCATTTGCACAATGCTGTGCAGGGAGTCCACGCCCGACAGGTGTTTGCTGGCCACCGGCACCCCGAGTATCGGCACCGTGGTTTTGGCCGCCAGCATGCCCGGCAAGTGGGCGGCGCCCCCGGCACCGGCGATGATGGCGCGCAGGCCGCGCCCCACGGCTGCCTCGGCGTAGGCGAACATGTCATCGGGCATGCGGTGGGCCGAAACCACCCGTGCTTCGTGGCTGATGCCAAACTGTTGGAGAATCTGCACTGCATGTTGCATGGTGTCCCAGTCGGAGCTGGAGCCCATGACGACGCCGATTTGAATGTT
>ERZ724520.321-NODE-321-length-26098-cov-5.086511_pt1 | contig 26098 bp, 25 predicted proteins | sample MGYA00376053_ERZ724520 | MGnify/ENA primary metagenome ERZ724520 (study PRJEB28724, sample SAMN07190886) | activated sludge metagenome | isolation source: activated sludge of sewage treatment plant in Hong Hong | place: USA: Christiansburg, Virginia | collected...
AAAAAAGGAATTGAGCTTGCACATTCGTCCTGATGGTTCTACAAAATACAATAATGAACCCGATTTTAAATTTGTTGTAATTGAAAAATTCCTTTCTGTAGAGAATGAGTTTGCGTTTCGTGAAGGCATTTTATTAAACTCTTATTTCTTTTTAAAACGCTTAGGTCAAAGTGATGAAAACGCTTTTGGTTTGGATAAAAGCGATGTAGTTGTGGAGCAAATCCCATTATTATATCAGCCTATAGCAAATATTAATTTAACACGAAATGAAAAATGAAATTTCACAAATAATGTTAGGCACGAATAAATTCTTAATAGATAGAAAGTGTGTTATAACATTATTGATTATTGCATTATTTCCCTCAAATTCAAATGTGTTTGCTCAAAGTGCTAAAGGTATTTATTTAACTGTAAACGATTTTATAAATAATAAAATAGAATTTAATACTTCAGAGAATAAAAATTGTAAAATAAAGCTGCATGCTTTTTCATTTAATTCTAAAATAAAAATTGTGAAAAATGACAGAGTGTTTAGGTTAAATAAAGATTCAATTTATGGTTATGTCGATTGGCAGGGACTACCAATAAGATTTTATAATAAAAAAACATATACAATCTTGTTTGCAAATGCACACCTAGTTTTATACAAGCAATTAGTTAAACCTCAATCAAAATATTCTGAGGCATTATATACATATCATTTTAGCACAGATGCAGGCTCATTCATTTTTCCATTAACAATAAAAAACCTTGAATCATCTTTTAATTATAATCCAGAATTTTTGAAATTATTAGAGGGCTATTTTAAAAGTGAAAAGGAGCTAATAGAATACGATCAAATACATAACACTTATAAATTGATACGATTACTTCAATTAAGTAAAATAGAGTAGTTGAGTTAGTATGCCCATTAATTACAAATGAAGATGTATTTAAAATTTAAAAGCATAAACAAAAGTTAAGACATTAAAAAATAAGCATAAACACATGAAAAAAATAATATTTAGCATTGCTGCTATAATTGGCCTTACACCAATTTTTTCGCAAGAAGAAACAGATTCTATTAGTAATAAACAAAAAGGAGAACCTTTTGAAGGTATTGATATTACTTGGCAAAACGGAAGTGATAGACGACAAAAAAATATTTGGAAAGACTTAAAATATTGTACTCCAAGTTTAATGATGGATGTTAACTATACTTATTCATTTAATAATCCAATTGATAACACAGTTGTTGGTTCTACAGCCTTAGCTAGAAATAATGAGGTGCAATTATCTGCCTTGCATTTTGGTGGTGATTTTAATTATAAAAATGCTCGTGCTAGATTTATGACACAATTTGGCACTCGTTCTGTTGTTATTCCTCGTAACGATTATAGCCCTTATCGCGGGCAATATCAGTTAGCAAATGTGTACAGGTATTTGAGCGAAGCATATGCTGGTTATCATTTTAATAAATGGTATGGTGTAAATTTAGATGCTGGATTATTTATGTCCTATGTAGGATTAAATTCTTTTTATCAAACGGAAAATTGGGAATATCAGGCTTCATTTACATCTGATAATACCCCATGGTTTTTTAATGGCTTGCGTTTACAAGTTCATCCTTCAAAAACACTTAAGCTCGAAGCCTGGGCAATTAATGGTTGGCAAAGTTATGGTAAGTTTAATAGTATGCCTGGCTTAGGTGGCAATATTACATGGATGCCAAATAGTAATGTGAAACTCTTAACTAATGATTATTATGGAACAGATGCAGCAGGAATTGAAAGCAGAAAACGATTCCATTCTGATAATAGTTTATTAGTGAGGTATTATAACAACCCTACATCAAAAGGAATTAGTAAAATGGCATTTTCATTGACTGGTGATTTTGGTTTTGAAAAAGGTGGCGGTGTTAATGGCTTTACAGATGGCGATTCTTTGCATGGGCCAGCACAGTATTTTGCAAGTGGAATGTTTTATAATAGAATATGGTTTGCAAAGAATAAATTCGCTTGGACAATTGGTGGAGGTATAATGTCAAATCCAGGTCGTTACTTAGTGTTATACCCAACTGGGCAAGCTAGCCCATTGCCAAATGCTAATAATCCAGCTCTAACCGAAGGAGCATACCCATTTAGTGCTAATCCTGGAGATCAGTTTAAGGGCTGGGATTGTTCAACTAATTTTGATTTTATGCCAAACCAAAGTTTTACATTTAGAGTAGAATATGTTTATAGAAATTCTAGTGTCCCATATTTTGCTGGTAGGGGAGGAGTAACGTCACAAACAGGTTATTCAACATCTACATTAGATCCCAATTGGAGACCTGATTTAGTAAAAACAGAAAGCAGACTTATTTTAGTATTGTTATTTAGATTATAATTATTTTTTCATTTCAGCTAACTGTTTTTCTAAAAACTGTATGCCTTCCGTGAAACTTTTAGGATTATAGCCTAAATCTTTTTTTGCCTTATCAATAATAAACCCTGTTATAGGAGGTCTTTGAGCGGGTTGTTTAATATCACTTGATTTTGAAGGTTTAATTAATGATTTATCTAAATGATAGTAATCTGCCACTAAATGCGCAACTTCTAAAATATTTAAAAAATCCTTACCAGAAATATTGTAAATACCTTGCGCTTTTTTTTCTGCTATTAAAATACAACCATCTGCTAAATCTTCTGCTAAGGTTGGTGTTCTGTATTGGTCATCAACCACATTGATGGTTTTTCCTTGTTCTAAATTTTGCTTCACCCAAAGTACAATATTACTTCTACTCATGTTATCTACAATGCCGTAAACTAATACGGTTCTTGCCATGGCCCAATGTAATTTGCAATTTTGAACAATTACTTCTGCCGCAAGTTTGCTTTCAGCATAATAACTTAATGGATTAGGTGTTTCATTTTCATCTAAAGGCCCGTGTGTGCCATCAAAAATAAAATCTGTTGACAGATGTATAAATTGTGGTTTGTAATCAGGATTTTCTAATTGTAGTTTTTCTAAAGTAGTTACTTGATTTTGAACTGCTGTAACGTTTAATAACCAGCAGCCTTCTTTTTCTGTTTCACAAGCATCTACATTTGTCATAGCCGCAGTATTAATTACAACATCGGGTTTATGTTTAGTAAAAATAGCCTCTACATTTTCTGCATTTGTAATATCAAGCGCTTCGTAAGTATATCCAGCTTTATCAACTAAACGATTTTCTCCACGTGCTGTGGCAATGCACATAACGTTAGGATTATTTTTTAATTTGTAAACTAGTTTTTGTCCAAGTAAGCCATTTGAGCCTGTAATTAATATCTTTTGCATGCGTAAAGGTATTTAAATGATTTATTTTTTTTTACTTTTTAGATAAGTTATTAGTACTGGAATTGTTGTTATAATAATTAATCCAATAACAATATATCCAATGTAATGCGCTATTTGCGGGAATTTTGTACCTAAAAAATAAGAGGTTGCTCCTAAAGAAATAATCCATAATGTGGCACCAATTAGATTATATAACATAAAAGTTTTGAAATCGATTTTAATAACTCCTGCAAGTATAGGTGCAAAGGTTCTTATGATGGGTAAAAATCTTCCTAGTATCAAGGCTTTTCCGCCATGTTTTTCATAAAACAATTGTGTGGTAACTAAATGCTTTTTTTTAAATAATAAGCTATCCTCTTTTTTATAAAGTCCTTCTCCAGTTTTTTTTCCAAACCAATAACCAAATACATTGCCTAATACTGCTGATAGTATTAGCAATAGTAAAAGTGTGTAAATAGAAGTATTTAATAAGTGTGGTTTAGTTGCACATAATAAACCTGATACCACTATTAAAGAATCACCTGGTAAAAAGAAACCTATAAATAAACCTGTTTCGGCAAATACAACAAATAAAAGTAGCCATAAACCTCCATAGTGTATAATGCTTTCGGGGTTTGTAAGTTCTTTTAAAAAATCAAACATTTATAGTGAACTAGGAATATTAAATGATTTCTTTTTGTCTATACTCTTTTTAATATCTTCTAATTGTCCTTTTGGAATAGAGCTAATGAGTTTTTTAGTATAATCAGTTTGAGGATTTAAATATATTGAATCAGCATCGCCCAATTCTAAAATTTTACCTTTCTTCATTACAGCCATTCTATCACTCATAAATTTCACTACACTTAAATCGTGCGAAATAAATATATAGGTGAATTTAAATTCACGTTTTAAATCATTTAATAAATTTAATACCTGCGCTTGTACCGAAACATCTAATGCACTTACACTTTCATCACAAATAATAAATTTAGGATTTAGTGCTAAAGCTCTTGCTATACAAACACGTTGTCTTTGTCCGCCACTAAACTCATGCGGATACCTGTAAAATTGTTTTTCTTCTAATCCTACTTTTTTTAGTAGTTCAAAAACTTTTTCTTTACGTTGTTTATTATTGCTTAGGATATTATGAACCTGCATTGGCTCCATAATGGCTTCTCCAATTGTAATACGAGGATTTAAAGAAGAGTAGGGGTCTTGAAAAATGATTTGTAAATCTTTTCTCAAATGCCTCATATCTTCAGGCTTTAAACGAATTAAATCTTTTCGTTCAAAAAATATTTTTCCAGAAGTAGGTTCATTTAATCGTAATATGGTTCTTCCTAAAGTTGTTTTACCGCAACCACTTTCGCCAACTAAACCAAGGGTTTCCCCTTCGTATACATCAAATGAAACATCATCTACTGCTTTAACCCATTCGGTTGTTTTTCCAAAGAAACTTTTATTTTTAGGGAAATACGTTTTAATGTTTTGTAATTCTAAAATTTTATAACGGCTATATAATTCTTGATGTTCTTTTTCTCTTTGTTCTTTAGTTATAATTACACTATTAATTGCTTCACTTACTGTTTTAGAAATTTCAATCATGTTACCATCACTATCCGTTTTCATAAAATCAGAAGAAACGGGTAAACGCATTAAACGCTTATCTAATGGAGGACGGCAAGCAAGTAAACTTTTTGTATATGGATGTTTTGGGTTAGAGAAAATTTCTAATACAGGACCTTGTTCAACCACTTTGCCCTTGTACATAACCATTACTTTATCTGCTAACTCTGCAATTACCCCTAAATCGTGAGTAATAAACATGATTCCCATATCATGTTCTTTTTGCAATTGAAGCATTAATTCTAAAATAGTTTTTTGTACAGTTACATCTAAAGCGGTAGTTGGTTCATCGGCAATTAATACACGAGGATTACAACTCATGGCCATAGCTATCATTACACGTTGTTTTTGTCCACCCGAAATTTGATGCGGGTAAGAATCGAACATGCGCGGTGGGTCTGGCAAATGTACTTGTTCAAAAAGGGCTAATGTTTTTAGTTTCGCCTCTTTAGGACTAATTTTTTGATGTAATAAAATGGCTTCCATAACCTGACTTCCACAAGTATAAACTGGGTTTAAACTCGTCATAGGTTCTTGGAAGATCATTGCAATTTCATTTCCTCTAAACGTACGCATTTCCTTAGCTGGCAGTGTACGTAAATTAACAACCCCTTTAGTTTTAGAATGGTAAAGAATATCGCCACCAGTAACTCGCCCTGGAGGATTTGGAATTAATTGCATGATTGAAAGTGAGGTTACTGATTTACCAGAACCACTTTCCCCAACTATACCAATGGTTTCTCCTTTATGCAAGGTAAACGAAACATCATTTACTGCTTTTAATAATTCGTTATCAGATTTAAACTGAGTAACTAAATTTTTTACTTGTAGGAGTACTTCTTTTTCCATAGGTTATAGCCATACGAATATAAGTAAATACCTTAATAATTAAAAAGAGTTTTATCGAATTTATTGAGATTTTTGAAGCTTTTACGTTGTAAATCATCCTTCAAAAGCTCATTTAATTTTATTTTCTTTTTTCGTTAAGGAAAAAAGAAAATAAAATAACTTATTGAGGAACGACTAAATAGTTGCGCAACAATTGCTTAATAGCAAATACTTTGTCTGAAATAAAATGAGTTATATTTAGAATAATAACCTTATCCCTTATAAAACAGCCATTTACCAAGCTCTTTCCAACTTGTTTTTTTGCCATACATTAAAATACCAGTTCTGTATATTTTACCAGCTAACCATGTAAAAAACAAGAATCCTAAAACGAGTGTAATCATAGATGTTGCTAATTCCCATGTGGGCACTTCAAATGGCAACCTCATCATCATTACAATGGGCGAGGTTAATGGAAAAATGGAAAAAAACTGAGCAATGCCCGAACTCGGATTGGTCATTATTCCCTGTGAAACCGCAAAGCCTAATATCATTGGAATAGTTATAGGCATCATAAATTGTTGGGTATCTGCTTCACTATCAACAGCAGAGCCAACCGCAGCAAATAAAGCGGCATACAATAAATACCCAAACAGAAAATAAAATAAAAAACAACCTATAATTAGCGGCTTATCTAAACTATTCACGTAATTAATCCATTTTATGGTATCTTGAGGCGTATCCACAATTTTCATTTTGTCGGCATGTGCCATGATGTCATTTTTCTTAATTATTTCAATTTGAGAATTTTGTTTTTGAACATCTTTCATTTGGTCTTTAAAAATTACTGTTGTAACTGTTATATATACCAATGCCGTGAGCAATATCCATAAAATAAATTGGGTAAATCCAACAAGAGCAATACCAATAATTTTACCTAGCATTAATTGAAATGGTTTTACTGATGATACAATAACTTCAACAATACGACTTGTTTTTTCTTCAATTACACCGCGCATTACTTGTGCACCATATAAAAATATCATCATGTAAATAGCTACTGCAAAGCCTAAACCTAAGGCCATGTTAAATTCTGTATTCGTTTTTTTATCAACGCCTTTTTCATCTACTTTGTTAAGCAACAATTCTACTGGTCTTCGGGCATTATCAATTTTATTTCTATCAATGCTATCTCCTTGTAAATGATAATCAAATAAAATATTTTCTAAGCTATTAGAAATGTATTGTTCGGTAGTAATACCTGGTTGTTCTTTGTAAAATAAATAGGGAGTTGGTTTTGCGTTATTTATTAAATCATAATGCAATTCAAGAATTAAATCAAAAGGACCAGATTTTAAATGTGCTTTTGCACTATCTAAATTTTGTGTGCTATAAGTAAATTTTAATTTTTCGGTATTTGGAATTTGATCAATAAAAATACCGCTTCTGTCAAGTACTAAAATTTGATGATCTGTTTTATCTTTCATCGATAACCAAATGGGTACTATCATTACCCCAGCCATTAATAATGGGCCAAGGACAGTCATTAGTAAAAAAGATTTTTTCTTTACTCTCGAAAAATATTCGCGCTGAATGATTAAAAAAAGTTTGTGCATACCTTAAATTTTATTTTTTATTCAGTAAATGAGCTTTGAGTGTTTAATGTGGATTTGTTTTCTACAACCGAAATAAATATGTCGTTCATTGAAGGCACTATTTCATTAAATGAAATAATTTCTGCATTATTAAGAACCGCATTTAACAATGAGTTTGGAGTAGATTGTCTTAAAAGTTTTACTGTAACAGTGTGTAAATCGCCAATCGATTTTTTTTCTAATAATTCTGCTCCAGCCCATAAATCGTTTGTAAAACCTAATAAATTTCCTTTAAACACAATGTTATAAGTATTACTGCTGTATTTTTTTCTGATATCACTTACAGAGCCATCTAGTAATTTTTCTGATTTATTAATTAAAGCAATGTTATCGCAAAGCTCTTCTACACTACCCATATTATGAGTAGAAAAAATAATGGTAGAACCTTTTTCTTTTAACTCTAAAATTTCATTTTTAATGAGTTGGGCATTTATAGGGTCAAAACCACTAAAGGGTTCATCTAAAATTAATAGCTTGGGTTCGTGCAAAACAGTTACAATAAATTGAACTTTTTGCTGCATACCTTTACTTAACTCTTCAATTTTTTTATCCCACCAATTTTCTATTTCAAATTTTTTGAACCAATAATTTAATTTTTCTTTAGCTACATTTTTCTTTAATCCTTTTAATTGAGCCAAATACATCACTTGCTCGCCCACTGTCATTTTTTTATATAAGCCTCTTTCTTCGGGCAAATAACCAATCATATCAACATGTTTAGGGGCAAGTTTTTCGCCTCCAAAAAAAACTTCTCCGCTATCAGGACCAGTAATTTGGTTGATGATACGAATGAGTGAAGTTTTACCAGCGCCATTTGGACCAAGTAAACCAAATATTTTTTTTTCGGGAATGGCAATGCTAACGTTTGTTAAGGCGTTATAATTACCATATTGTTTATTGATGTTTTTAATATCTAATATAAATTCCATAAGCTAATTTATTAAAACAAAGTTACACTATTGATTGGAATTGGTATTTCCGTTCAACATCAAATACTGTCTGTTTAAATAGTTTTTATTCAACATAAAACGCTAAGCCTTTTAAATATTCTCCTTCAGGAAAATTAGGTGTAATAGGATGATCGGCAGGTTGTGATAATGTATGTAATAATTTTAAATGCCTTCTTGATTCTATAGCAGCAGCGGTAACTGTGTCATAAAATAACGTTATGTCAATTACTCCCGAACACGAAAACGTAAATAAAATCCCACCTTTTTTAATGTTTTGTAATGCCATTTGATTTAAGCGTTTATAGCCAATTACAGCATTATGCGAAACGTTTTTACTTTTTGCAAATGCAGGTGGATCTAAAATAATGATATCATAATTTTTACCTTGATCTTTTAAATAGTCAAATGTATCTACTGCAAATCCTTCATGGTTTGTAACATCGTTTAAAACTGCATTTTTATTACATAAATCAATGGCATGTTTGCTCGAATCTACTGAGTGAATTAGTTCACAATTATTTTTTGCGGCATACATCGAAAAACCGCCAGTGTACGAAAATGTATTTAATACTCTTTTGTTTTTACTATAACTACCAAGTAATTCGCGGTTATAACGTTGATCAATAAAAAAGCCGGTTTTTTGACCATTTATAAAATCGATATAAAACTTAACCCCATTTTCTAATACTACTAATTCACCTTTTAATTCGCCAAATAAGTATTCGTTAGCTACATTGTGTGCATAGTTTGGAGGAAGTGTTTCAGAACTTTTATCATAAACACTTTTTAAATTTTTACCATATACTGCAATTAAGGCTTCTGTAATATCTTTGCGGCATAAGTGCATGCCAATACTATGTGCTTGAAATACAATGTGGCCATCGTAATAATCCATTATTAAACCTGGCATGCCATCACCTTCGCCAAAGACTAAGCGGTACACATTAGTTTGTGGGTTATTTGCCAAATTTAAAAATTGACGGTAAGCAAAAGCTTGGTTGATTTTTTTGGTCCAAAAGTCAACATTAATTTGTTGTTTGCTAAAGGAAATAATACGTGCAGAAATGCTGGCTTTTTGGTATTGCGCCATTCCTAAAAACTGTTGTTTAGCCGAATAAATTTCTACAATATCACCATCAGCAATGGATGTATCCATCGTTTTTATAGCTCCCGAAAAAATCCAAGGATGGAATCGTTGAACAGGAAATTCTTTACCGTTTTGTAATGTTATTTTTGCGTATTCTATCATATGGCAAATGTATCTTATTATTAGATGTTTTTAAATTAATTAGTGATTTTTTAATTAAATTTACCTCTTAAAATAATCCTTGCAACTACTATTTCATTAAAATATTATGACAACTTCTGAAATTAAACTTAAAATAACGGTTGATGAAAATCAATTACCAAATAAAATTGAATGGGAAGCACCAGATGCAAATGAAGGAAGTGTGTGTAAAAGCATGATGTTGGCGCTTTGGGATGAGCATGAAAATAACACCATGCGTATTGATTTATGGACAAAAGACATGAGTATTGATGAGATGAAGAAATTTTTTCATCAAAATATAACCACACTTACCGAAACCTATGCAAGAGCTACAAATGATGAAACCACCGCTAAAGAGGTAAGGGATTTTATGAGTGGCTTAGGAAAGCGTATGGGGGTGCTTGTTTAGAAAGATTTTACGGCTCGAACAATTAATAGAGCACTTTTAAAATTCCCAAATACCTTACTATCTTTAAAATCAAACTGAAAACTATTTCCCGGGCCATACTCAGTGCTTGACCAATAGATATCAGTAATTAGAATTAGTGAATGCCCTCCATCACTTAAGGTTTTATTTACTTCAAACCTATTTTGGTAGAGCTTAATTAATTCGTCAATTGCAGGCACATACCACCCACTACCTAGGCTATGTACGTAATCGGCAGCTGGGCTATTAATCATTAAATTTGTATTATACGCTCCATCCCAAGTTCTGGTTGCACTTACAAAGGTTTCTATGGTTTGCCATTTTACATTGGTAGTTTGGGTATAAGATGCAATTAATCCATGCTCTAATCCATCACTCCCTTTATATACATGAAATACTACACCACCTCCGTAATTTTCTCCAACATAATGGGTAAAACTTGCCCCACTACCATTGGCCCCTGCTGGGCCTATATCTCCCTTATCTCCTTTTTTGCAGGATGTTATTGTAATTGCTAGAATTGAAAGTAGTATTAAAATATGTTTCATTTTATTAGTTTTTAATTGTTTATTCTATTAGGCTAATTTTTTTACTTGACTATTACCGTTGCTTGATTTTATGTGTAATGTATAAATGCCTTTGCTAAAATTTTGCATATTTAAATATAAGATTAATTATTCTTTTTAATAAGAAATTACTTATTGCAATTTTGTAAAGTGTTTTGTAAGAAAGTTTTGATGAACATAACCATATTGCTCTTTAATATAGAAATTTTCACGTTGAGATAATCCCTAAATAAAAAATAATGTGAGTAATACAATTAAGTATTGCTTTTTCATGTATAACTAATAAGATTCTAATTACATTTTTTACTATCTACATTCCAAATCGATCTTGAATAAACCATTTTATTTATAGGAATTCGTCCACAGCTATCATTGTAACAGCAACCTGCACTATAGACACATACTAAATTGCCATCATAGTCATAATAATTTAGACTTGCCATAGAATTGTGACCCTTTATCATGAATAATTTTTCTTGATTCGATGAATTAGTATATTCCACAACATTAGCTATACCAGTATTACAACATTTTCCGTTTTTACATTGGTCAATACGTTTTTTTAACCAAGATGGTATATCGTTTGGGTATGGTTTTTTACAAGATGTAATTGTAAAAATAACAAGTAATGTTAGTACTATTTTTATTTTCATGTTTTTTTATTTTTAAATGTATAACCTATCCCTAAGCCAACAAATGGTGAAAATGGCCTGCTGTAATAATGTTTATTCTCTAATATAAAAAAGTAAGTTAGTAGTGCAGCACTAATAAATACGCCACCCTTAGTTTGTTGATATCTATATCCTAAACGAGCTACAGGTATAAAAGCAAAATCATCAACAAATTGCTTTGGTTCATTTTTGTCGATTAAAAGCCGCATAGTCTCCCCAATACCAAATTCAATATTGTTTTTTTTCCCATATATTAAATTAAGTTCTACAGGTACTAAAATATTATGAGAGTATATTTTAGAATTTTTAGATGTTGGAGAACTTATTAATAAATTTGGAAAATATGATATGCCTGCTCTAGTAGATATTTTAAATTTATTTTTAATGTAAATAAGTCTATCGTAATTAAAAGAGTAGAAATAAGCATTACCCAATAACTCAAAATATATTGTGGTTTTTGAGATTTTGACACTATCATTTTTAATCGCAGTAGGATTAGTAATTTGCACTACCGTATCTGTTTGAGAAAAAGATATACTACATATTAAAGATGCAATTAGAACTAAAGCATTTTTTTTAAAATTGTAAAAATTGGGTTACTCATTTTAACTATTTTTATTTTAAATTATCAATATCCATATTCATTTATTGGAACACGGTATAACCTTCACTCCATATTGTTCTAATAAGGGTACTACTAAAACATTGTGGCCCATTAGCAGGTAACGCACAAATTAATTTCCCTTCATAATTATAAGTGTAAGCAACTTGGTCAGTACTTTTTGGATCGAAAATGTAGATAATTTCATGGGTTGATGTTTTTTCATGTTCGTAGATAACAACTCTATGACAGTTTTTCACAATTAAATTGCAAGATTTAATTTTCTTTTTTAGCCATTCTGGTATATCGGAAGGGTATTTTGCCCTTTTAACACAACTTAAGTTTAAAATAAGAAGTGCTATGGTTAGATAAAGTGTAGCTTTCATAATTCCTATTGTATTGCATTTTCAATTCTATTGACAATATAATTATTTTAGTTTATATATTTTTGGATCTTTAATAGTTTTGCAGTAATAAATATGTTATTTAAATGTAATTATACTCTACTGTATTTTTTAAATATATTTTACGGACAATCCCTCCATCACTGTTTAATTAATATATTCTGCTATTATGCCATCCTAAAGCTATTGCTAAAAAAAGAGCTTATATTTTACTTACTAATTTCATTGCTTTTTACACTATGGTAGATTGCATAAATACTTGCAGCAAATAAAAAGAAAGCACCTGTTTGATGTAATACACCTAATATTAGTGGAACTTGATATAGTAAAGTAAATACTCCTAAAATAAATTGTATTGTAATGCCATAAATTAAAAGTGTAATGCTTTGGTATTGTTTAGTTGTAAGTTTTAGTTTGTTTGATTTAAACCAAATAACACCAAAAAATACACAAATTAAAACCGCTAAGGTTCTATGCACAAACTGAATACCGCTTGCGTTTTCAAAAAAGTTTAAATAAAAACTTTCTTTCATGGTTACTTGTTCGGCAATCCAACTATCACCCATTTTTGGCCACGAGTTAAAAATATGCCCTGGTCTAATGTGCGCTGAGTCGCCCTCAACAAAGCCCGCTGTAAATGCCCCGTAAATTATTTGTAAAATAAGTACGAAAAAAAATGAAATAAACCACCATTTTAATTTTGAGCCATTTGATTCTTGCATCTCATTTTTAGGATGAATCAATTTAAGTGCAAACCAAAAGGTAAAACCAAATAATGTAAATGCACTTATTAAATGCGTAGCTAATCTAAAATGACTCACAGCTGGTTTGTTTTGTAAGCCGCTGTATACCATCCACCAGCCAATAACAGCTTGCATAGCTCCCATAAAAAATAATAAAATTAATGATGGGGTCATTTCTTTTTTTATTTTCTTTTTAAATAATAGAATCACAAGTCCAATAGTAAAAACATACATCATGGTTCTTCCTATCATTCTATGAATGTATTCCCAAAAGAAGATGTGTTTAAACTCGTCCATTTTCATGTTAAAGTTTATTTTTATAAACTCAGGACTTTGTTGGTATTTCAAAAAACGTTCTTGCCAATCTGCTTCACTTAATGGAGGGATAGAACCCATAAAATGCCAGTCTGTAATAGATAAACCAGAGTGAGTTAATCTAGTAATACAACCCACAACAACCATTATATAAATTAAGAAACAGCCTGTAAGTAGCCAGTAAATAACGTGTTTGTTAGGATTTTGATTAATCATTTATCCAACTTTAGCCTTTTGTTTTTCTAGTAATAAATCTTTTGCTTCAGCATAAATTTGTTCTGGAGAAAAACCGCATTCTTCATATAATTCCGATTGCTCGCCATGTTCAATAAATTTATCTGGAATACCTAATCGTTTAACTTGTGCTTGGTAACCATTATCTGCCATAAATTCTAAAACAGCAGAGCCTACACCACCCATAATACAACCGTCTTCAATAGTAATTACTTTTTTGTATTTAGTAAAAACTTCGTGCAGCATTGCTTCATCAATTGGCTTAGCAAAACGCAAATCGTAATGTGCAACGTTGATATTTTCTTTTGCTAAATTTTCTATAGCAATGGTTGCTAAATTACCAGGATGTCCTAAAGATAAAATTGCTAAATCTTTACCATCTTTTATTTTTCTGCCTTTTCCAATTTCTATTTTTTGAAATGGAGTTTTCCAATTAACCATAACACCATTACCTCTAGGATAACGTATGCTAAAACTACCAGGAGTTTCATCCAATTGCGCAGTATACATTAAGTTACGAAGTTCTTCCTCATTCATTGGAGCACTCACAATCATATTTGGAATGCAACGGAAATAAGCAATATCAAAAGCACCATGGTGAGTAGGACCATCAGCTCCAGCTAAACCACCTCTATCTAAACATAATACAACTTTTAAGTTTTGTAAAGCAACATCATGCACCACTTGATCATAGGCACGCTGCATAAATGAAGAATAGATGTTGCAAAATGGAATTAATCCTTGAGTTGCTAATCCAGCACTAAATGTAACAGCATGTTGCTCTGCAATACCAACGTCAAATGCTCTATCTGGCATTGCCTTCATCATAATATTTAATGAGCAACCACTAGGCATAGCGGGCGTAACACCCATTATTTTTTTATTTTTTTCTGCAAGTTCAACAATAGTGTGTCCAAATACATCTTGGTATTTTGGTGGTTGAGGACTTGTAGGAATTACTTTAATGATTTCACCAGTATCTTTATTAAATAAGCCTGGAGCATGCCATACAGTAGGATTACCTTCTTCGCTAAATTGGTAGCCTTTTCCTTTTTGAGTAAGTACATGTAAAATTTTAGGACCAGGAATGTCTTTTAAATCACGCATTATCTTTGCTAAGCGCACAACATCATGCCCATCAACAGGACCAAAATACCTAAATTTTAATGATTCAAATAAATTACTCTGTTTTAAAAGACTTGTTTTTACTGCGTTTTCGAGCTTACTAGCAATTTCTTGAGCATTAGGTCCAAACTTGCTTATTTTTCCAAGTAATTCCCAAACTTTATCTTTTGTTTTATTATAAGTGTGTGATGTAGTAATGTCTGTTAAATAATCGCGCAAAGCACCAACATTAGGGTCAATACTCATGCAATTATCATTTAATACAACAAGTAAATCAGCGTTTTCTACACCAGCGTGGTTAAGAGCTTCAAATGCCATACCTGCCGTCATAGAACCATCTCCAATAACTGCAATATGATGTTTATCTTTTAAATTATTGTATTTTGAAGCAACTGCCATACCTAATGCTGCTCCAATTGAAGTTGATGAATGTCCAACACCAAAAGTATCGTACTCACTTTCCGAACGTTTAGGGAAACCACTTATACCTTTGTAAATACGATTGGTATGAAAAATATCTTTACGGCCAGTAATAATTTTATGTCCGTATGCTTGATGGCCAACATCCCAAACCAATTGGTCGTAAGGTGTGTTGTAAATATAATGTAATGCAGTTGTAAGTTCTACTACTCCTAAAGAAGCTCCAAAGTGCCCACCTTTAGTGGAAACAATGTCAATAATAAATTGTCGCAGTTCTTTGCAAAATTGCTCTAATTGCTCTTCTTTTAAATTTTTTAAATCAGCTGGGGAATTAACCTTAGCTAATAACTCACCTGGAATTACTCCTGAACCTTTTACAATTTCCATCCTAACAAAGATATAATATTTTAAGTAAAACTAAAAACGCTATTATTAACTAGTTATTACACTAGAAGAGTTAATATAAGTTAAACAAAATAGAGTTGTTTTTGTTTAAATTGAACTAAATACTTTAGATTTTACTGGAATTAATAGCATTACCATTTTATGCAATAAAAGTTAAAGCAAAAATTAGTTTAAAGCAACTTAATTTGTTAAATTCGTTAATAGAAAATTAAATAGCACCTATGAAAAAACACATACTTACATTAGCCTTAGTTCATTTTTCAATATTTTTAGTTGCCCAAACTTGGGTAGATAAATGGCATAATCCGTCTGAAAATTTTTATACTATTCAAAATGAATTTAATGCTTATTGGTCTGGGAAGCCTTATGAGAGAGGTAAAGGCTACAAACAATTTAAGCGTTGGGAATATATGGCGGCGCCTAGAGTTTATCCATCGGGCGATTTGCAGTATGCTTCAAGGTCTAAAGCTCAAGAAGAATTTAATAATTATTTATTGGCAAATCCAACTATGGCAGCAAGAGTTGGAGCAGCATCTTCATTAACTGGAAATTGGACTGCTATTGGACCTTTTGGTTCTCCTAGTGGTGGAGATGCAGGTAGAATTACTTTTATTAGATTTATGCCTTCCTTGCCAAGTACAGTTTTTGTTGGAACTGCGGCTGGTGGATTATGGAAATCTACAAATAGCGGTGTAACATGGTCAACAAATACAAATTCATTAGCAGTTTTAGGTTGTTCAGATTTAGCAATAAATCCTGTAAATACAAACATTATGTATTTGGCTATGGGTGATGTTGATGCAACAGATACAAAATCTATAGGTGTATTAAAAACAATTGATGGTGGTTTAACTTGGACAACAACTGGATTAACTTGGCCAGTATCTTCGGGAAATACTATTGGTAGATTATTAATTAATCCATTAAATCCGAATATTGTTTTAGCGGCTACAAGTGTTGGTATATTTAGAACTAATAATGGAGGAACTACTTGGTTATTAAAAAAATCAGGTTCATATAAAGATATGGAATATAAAACTACGGCAAGTGATACAACTAATATTTTCGCTGTGTCGGCAAGTGGTTTTGTAAGATCTTTAAATGGAGGTAATACATTTACAACAACGGCAACTGGATTGCCTACTACTGGTATAAATCGTATGGCGATATCAGTAACACCAGCAAATGCTAGTTATGTATATATTCTGTGTAGTAGATCTGCTGATAATGGTTTTGGTGGTTTGTATCAATCAACGGATGGTGGAGTTAGTTTTGTTTTGAAATCATCAACCCCAAATATTTTTGGTTGGAGTACTGATGGTTCGGATAGTGGTGGACAAGGATGGTATGATATTGCTTGCGGAGTTTCTCCAACTAATGCAAATGAAATTATTTGTGGTGGAGTTAATACGTGGAAATCAACAAACGGTGGTTCAACATGGACTCTTCAAACTCACTGGTACGGTGGAGGAGGAAAACCATATGTACATGCAGATTTACATGCTGTAGAATATGTTAATGGAACAACCTGTTATTTAGGACACGATGGAGGTGTTTCAAAAACCACTAATAGTGGCGTAACTTGGACAACAATAAATGGCACAATGAATATTTCTCAGTCTTATAAAATTGGACAATCTGCTCAAGCGGCTACTCCAAATTATGTTATTTCTGGGCATCAAGATAATGGAACAAATTTATTAAATGGTACTGCATGGACAGAAGTATACGGTGGTGATGGAGCAGATTGTTTTGTTGATTGGAATAGTAATAGCATTTTAGTTGCTTCGTATGTACAAGGTGATTTTCAAAAATCGACCAATGCTGGTTCTACATGGTCTTCTATACAATCTGGTTTAACAGGTTCTGCGGCATGGGTTGCTCCAATTATTCAAGATCCAAATAACCATAACATTTTTTATTGTGGATATCAACAAGTATTTAAATCAACCAACAAAGGCGCTTCTTGGACCCAATTAGGAACTATTTCTGGTTCGGGAGATATATTAAGCGTTGTTGCAGCTCCTTCTAGTAGCTCTACTGTTTATGCATCTCGTTCTAATACTATTTATAAAACAACAAATAGCGGTGTTACTTGGACAAATATTTCAGCGGGTTTACCAACAAGTTCTGCCGCAATAACTAATATAGCAGTTGATAATTTAGATGCAACAAATATATTTGTAACTTTTTCTGGTTATTCTTCTGGCAACAAAGTGTTTGTTAGTACAAATGGAGGAACTACATGGTCTAATATTTCAACAGGCTTACCAAACTTACCTGTAAATTGTGTTGTTTACACTAAAGGTTCTAATGATGCAATATATGTAGGTACGGATGTAGGCGTTTATTTTAAAGATGGAACAATGACAAGTTTTACTCCATTTATGACTGGTTTACCAAATGTTATTGTTACCGATTTTGAAATACATTACCCTACTAGTAAAATCAGAGCTGGAACTTATGGTAGAGGTGTTTGGGAATCGGATTTGTATTCTAATCCAGCAACACCACCTTCTGCTTCTTTTGGTACTTCTGTATCTTCTGGATGTGTTGGGTCACCATTAGTAATTAATGATATGTCTTCTAATACACCAGCTACTTGGAGTTGGACATTAACTGGTGGTTCGCCCTCAGTATCATCAGTAAAAAACCCTACTGTTACCTATAGTTCAGCTGGAGTTTATACAGTGTCGTTAGTAAGCACAAATGCATATGGAAGCAGTGCAGTTTATACAAATACAATTTTAGTTTCTTCACCACCAGTAATCTCGTTAACATCAGCAACCGTTTGTAGTGGTTTTGCAGCAACAATTTCGGCATCAGGAGCATCTTCATACGCATGGTCGGGAGGAGCTGGAACTGGTGCAGTGGTAAGTGTTGCACCTAGTGTTACAACAGTTTATACATGTACAGGATATGTTGGTGCATGTTCAAGTATTAAAACAACCACAGTTACTGTAGGAGTTGTTCCTGCTATACCTATAATTACACAAGCAGGAGCTGTTTTAAGTTCCAGTTCTCCTACAGGTAATCAATGGTATTTAAATGGTTCTATTATCCCTGGTGCTACTGGACAAACATACACAGTTACTTCAGAAGGATATTATTCTGTATGGGTAACATCTTCTTTGGGATGTCAATCTTCTTCAAGTTCACTACATGTTACTTTTGCAGGATTGAATGAATTATCTATTTATAATGCAATTTCGGTTGGACCAAATCCTGCAAAAACTGCAATTAGTTTATCAATACCAAATGAATTATTAAACAATAATGCTTCAGTAAAAATTATAGATGTAAATGGAAAAGTTGTTTTTTCTAAGCAAATGTTATTGAATAATACTTCTGAAAAAATAAATGTCGAAAATTTTGCAAATGGTATTTATGTTGTTGAGTTTAAAGCTCAAAACATTGATAAGAAAATTAAATTTGTGAAGGATTAATAAATATATTATTCAGCTTTAATATCAAAAAATTTTCGTTAAAAAGTTTTACTCTATTTTAGAGTAAAACTTTTTGCATATAATTACCACGTATTTCTCTTAAATAAATCCAAGTTATTAAAACACGTTATTATAAATAATATTTCAAACTAAACATGAAAAAACAGAGTTATAATTTTTATTTGTGCGTTTTCATTATTTCATTAAATTTTTCTTCGCTCAAATCACAGGTAATAAAGGCATATTTTAATCAGTCTGTTGATAACACAATTTCAACTATTACAGATGCAAAAACCTCATCTCATTTAGAAGATACTATTTGTGATATTATTAATAAATCTAATCTTACAATTGATTTAGCTGTTTGGGACAATGGTAGTGCAAAAATTGTAACAGCTCTCAATAATGCCTTTGCAAGAGGAGTTCTGGTGCGTTATATATCTTCTGGAAATAGCCTAAATACTGCTTTATCAGGACTTAATTCGTCAATACCACTGTTAAAAAGATCATCTATACTTACAAGTAATGTTATGCATAATAAGTTTATTATATCCGATAATAAACTTGTTTTAACTGGTTCAATGAATTTTGGATTAGGTAGTATGGAAGATGATTATAATAATATATTAATTGTTTCAAATGTTAGTTTAGCATTAAATTATAAAACGGAGTTTGATGAAATGTGGGGCTCAACCGGTGCTGTTCCAAACACTACATTGAGCAAGTTCGGACCCGCAAAATCTGATAATACAATACATTTTTTTACAGTTGGAACAATTCCGGTAGAATCTTATTTTTCGCCAAGTGATTTAACTTCTGCTAAAATTGTGAACGCCATAAACTCCGCAAACTTTAGTTTGGATATAGCTATGTTTACTTTTACAGATAATGATTTGGGAGATGCTGTAAAAGCTGCTAAATTAAGAGGTGTAAATGTTAGATGTATTATTGAAAATGTAAGTTATTTTGGTTCAGAATATTCTGGATTGTTAAGTAGCGGCATTAATACATTGTCTCATGCTTCTTTCCCAAACGATTTTCATCATAAATATTGCATTATAGATGCAATGAATCCTTCTTCTGATCCACTTGTTGTTACAGGCTCTCATAATTGGTCTAATTCTGCAAATGATGAGTATGATGAAAATACATTAATTATACACGATCTTAATATTGCACATCAATATACCGAAGAATTCACAAAGCGATTTGTTGAAATGGGTGGAGTTTCTGGAATTCAAAATTTATCAGATGTGCTTGATATAGCTATTTATCCAAATCCAACTAATGGGTTAATTACGTTAAACAGTTCAAGCCAGAAATTGGGTAGTTTAAAAATTTATAATGCCCTTGGCCAACAAGTGCTATTTTTTCCAAATATTAAGTTCAATGAAACTATGCAATTAAATCTTGAACATGGATTATATTGTATTGAATTGGAAGTTGAAAACACAATTATTAAATCAAAACTAATTATTAAATAGCATGATTTAGCATTAAACCAAAATGCTATAATTTGTAGTAATAGGGTGCAATTTTATTTTGTATTTTTACAAGTATGAATGAGAATTTAGATGCAAACGGCGAAAAGCAAACTACTACAGATAAAGACTACGAAAAGGCATTACGCCCTGTAGAATTTAATGATTTTAGTGGACAAGAGGCTGTTGTAGATAATTTACGTGTTTTTGTACTAGCTGCTAAACAAAGAGAAGAAGCATTAGATCATGTGTTATTACACGGGCCTCCGGGTTTAGGTAAAACCACGTTAGCGCATATTATTTCGAATGACTTAGGAGTAAATTTAAAAGTAACAAGTGGCCCAGTGCTTGACAAACCAGGCGATTTGGCTGGCTTGCTTACAAACTTAGAGCCTTTTGATGTTTTATTTGTTGATGAAATTCACAGGTTAAGCCCCATTGTAGAAGAGTATTTATACTCGGCAATGGAAGATTATAAAATTGATATTATGATTGATAGTGGGCCAAATGCCCGCACAGTGCAAATAAAATTAAATCCGTTTACTTTAGTAGGTGCTACTACACGAAGTGGATTATTAACCGCCCCATTAAGAGCTCGTTTTGGAATTACGTCTCGTTTAAATTATTACGATAGCAAAGTATTAACTGGAATTGTACAACGTAGTTCGGCAATATTAGGTGTTGAAATTGCAGATGAAGCAGCTTATGAAATTGCTCGTAGGAGTAGGGGAACACCTCGTATTGCAAACGCATTGCTTCGAAGGGTGCGCGATTTTGCACAAATTAAAGGAAATGGAACCATTGATATTGATATTGCTACTTATGGCTTAAAGGCTTTAAACGTTGATAAGAATGGCTTGGATGAAATGGATATTAGAATTTTATCGGCTATTATTGATAAATTTAAAGGTGGCCCTGTTGGTATTACAACAATAAGTACTGCTGTGGGAGAAGAAGCAGGCACCATAGAAGAAGTGTATGAGCCTTTTTTAATTCAAGAAGGCTATTTATCTCGCACACCAAGAGGTAGAGAGGCAACGGAAAAAGCATACAAACATTTAGGAAAATCGTTTAGAGGCAGATTAGGCGGGTTATTTGAGGATTAAAATAAAGTTACATGAATGTATTGTTTGTTTGTAGTAGAAATAAATGGAGAAGTTTAACTGCTGAAACTATTTATAAAAACAACCCTTCTCATACTGTTAAATCAGCTGGTACCAGTTCAGTTGCAAGAATTGTAGTTTCTGAAAAATTATTGAAATGGGCAGATATAGTGTTTGTAATGGAAAAGAAACATAGAATGCATTTAGAACAGAATTTCAATGAGGTCACTAAAGCAAAAGAAATCATCACTTTAGAAATAGAAGATAATTATAAATACATGGATTCTGAATTAATTGAAGTTATAAAAGATTCTGTCGATTTTTATTTAAAAGACTAGTAGTATTTGCAATTAAAAAAAACATACTCTACAATTATTAAACAAGAAGCAAAGCGTTTGGGTTTTGATTTTTGTGGTATTTCTAAAGCTGAATTTTTAGAAGAAGAAGCCCCTCGTGTAGAAAAGTGGTTAAAAGAACAAAAACATGGAAAAATGGAGTACATGGAAAATCACTTTGATAAACGTTTAAATCCAACACTTTTAGTTGATGGAGCAAAATCGGTTGTATCATTATTGTATAATTACTATCCTAAACAAACTCAAAATACGGATTTGCCAAAAATTTCAAAATATGCATATGGCGAAGATTACCACGATGTAATAAAAAAAAAACTTAAAGAATTTTTATTTACTCTTAAAGAAAAAATTGGAGATGTAAATGGTAGAGCTTTTGTAGATAGTGCTCCAGTGCTCGATAAAGCGTGGGCAAAGAAAAGTGGTTTGGGGTGGATTGGAAAAAACGCTAACTTAATTAATAAAAAACAAGGCTCCTTTTTTTTTATTGCTGAACTAATCATTGATGTTGATTTAGAATATGATGGACCGATAAAAGATTATTGTGGTACTTGCACAAAGTGCATTGATGCTTGCCCAACTTCCGCCATTGTAGAACCTTATGTAGTTGATGGTAGTAAATGCATTAGCTATTTAACTATCGAATTAAAAGAGGCAATTCCTTTAGAGTTTGCATCTAAAATGGATAATTGGGCATTTGGTTGTGATGTATGCCAAGATGTGTGCCCTTGGAATAGTTTTAGTGAATTTCATAACGAACCAAAGTTTACTAATAATACTGGTATGTTGCAATTTAGCACTGCCGATTGGGAAAATATGAATGAAGAATTGTTTTCTGTTGTATTTAAAGGCTCGGCTGTTAAGCGCACTAAATACAAGGGCTTAAAAAGAAATATAGAGTTTTTAAAAATTAAATGATAAGCTTAAATTAAGTATGGCAATTCTCAAATATCCGAAAAGTGCAGATAAGAATGATTTTTTTTAAGCATCAAAATGTATGAAATTTATTAAAAAAAATACCCAAAAGATTTAGAAATAACTAATATAATTTTAGTGAGGTGCGGTTGGCTTTGGCAAAATGGAGCGAAATCCTAGTTTTTCAGGAGGCGCTGAAGCGGAGGATGTGCGATGAAAAACGGATTTGGTGTTTTGCCTAGATTTTTTTGTTTCTTTTTTCATCATGGAAAAAAGAAATTATAGGTTTTTTTTGGTTAATACTATTTATTTATTCTAATATTATTTTAGAAATAATCGTTTAATCAAAAATCCAAATAAGTGTTGGCTTTTTAGCTTTCTTTAAAAGAGCATCTATTTGAGTCATTAAATCATTTGCAACTACTGGGCATCCCAAGCTCCAGCCCAATGTTAAGTGATTAGGATAAATTTCTGTTTCGGAAACATATTCATACGAATGTAAAACCACCATGCGTTTAAAAGCATTTGAATTTGTTTTATCAAGGCCATGCATTTTATAGTGAATGTGTATGCCCCAATTGCTGTAAGCACGTTTGCCAATTTTATATTTTCCTAACGATGTGCAGTTACTACCAACTTCATTACTATATACTGGGTTTTCATGCGTACTATTTTTCCCCATACCATGGCAAACTAAGCCACTGTAGCTAATTGTATTGGTTTTAAAGTTGTAAATATAAAATCTGTTTTTGCCCGAATGAATGGATAAGTCTACTAAAAAGCAAAACTCCATATTCATATTATTTTTTTTGCAATAGGCTTTTGCTGAGGTTGCTATGCTTGAAATACGCTCAGGAATTTGACAGTAGCCAATAAATAGGTTAAGTGATAATGCAAGCGTGAATATAAATTTTAAATTAAATGAAATTTTCATAGCAGTTAATGTTGCCAATATTATTATTTCATTTTTATTTTAAACTAACCTAACCCAGGAAGCATGCCACTTGCTACTTGCTTCATTTCATTGTCATTTACCTCGTTTGCTTTTTTTATAGCACGGTTAAGAGTTACAGTGAGTTGTTCTTCCAACTCCTCTTTATTGCCATGTTGCAAAGCATCTGAAATAACTAAGGATTTAATGTCTCTATTTCCTGTGATGGTAATTTTAATATCTCCACCAGCACCTTCAACTGTAAGTGTGGTGTTATCTAATTTTAATTTTATCTCATCGGCCTTTTGCTTCATTTCTTGAAGCTTACCCATCATATCACCAAATTTTCCAAACATAGTTTTAAAATAGTTTAAATGAAATTGTAATTTTTTTTATTGTCAGTTCGAGCTCAGTTGTTGTCAGTTCGAGCGGAGTCGAGAACTATTTGTTTTAAAAAAAACGAAGAGCCTGTCTCAAAAGTCCCAAATCGTCATGCCGAACTTGATTCGGCATCTCTAAAGGGGTTTATTTTACTTATTTTTAGATTCTGAAACAAGTTCAGAATGACAGTAAAACTAACTTTTGAGACAGACTCTTCGTTTTTCTTAAATTGAATTTTAGTTAAATAAACCTTTTAACATACCGCCAATTCCACCAGCAGCGCTACCACCACCAAGTGAACTCATAATGCTTGATAAATCAAAGCTGCTATCATTAGGGTCGTTAGTTTTTTTAGTAAAGCTTTCCATTACTTTAGGGATTAAAGAAGAAGCAATATTACTAGCTTGCGCGTTATCAATACCAAATTTTTTCATTAAATCTGTTGCAACATTACTTTGTACTGAAGATGCTACTGAAGATGCATTTACATTACCACCTTTAAACATATCTGTAATAGCAGTTAAGTTACCACTTGTTAATTGTCCTTTTAAAGTATCAATTATTGAGTTTGTAGTTGAACTTATAGCCTCATCATTTTTTTCATTTGGAATAGCTGGATTATTTACAATTGCATCTCCTGCGTGTTCTTTTACTAAGTTTAATAAATTGTCAAACATGTTGTTATTTTTTTTAAAGTTAAGATACTAAGGTATTATAAATTATTTAAGTATGCGGAATTCGTTAGGTAAATAATTGTTAAATCTATTACCCAATTGTTTTATCCATCCTAGCCCAAATCCTTTATAGCTTATTAAAATCCACCCATTTTCAGATTCAATTTTAACATTTTCTTTTTTCAAAAATAATATGGCTTCTTCTAAGGTACATTCAAAACTATTTATATCATTGCTTTTGTGAATGCTCAATGCTAAATCATGATTTGGAATGACATCGTTTTTAATAACTGTGCCAATAGTTGTTCCAACTTTTTTGAAATATAAATTGCTGTATTTATTAATAAAATCAATAGCTAATGTATTGGTAAGTAAATAATCATCTTTAAATTTAATAATAGCGCTGTTTTCTAAATCACTTAGCCATTTTGAGAATACTTCTTTTTCTTTTGCTTTTAATTCTGTAAAAAGTTCGTGTTTATTTTTTTTAAAAAGTCGTTTTTCTTCACCATGAGTATTTTTTTTGAGTACTGTACAAAAAAATCCTTCGGAGGTAGTTTTATTAGGGTAAAATCTGTAACCATACGAATTGTTTGATTTTCCTATACTTTCTACAATTCCCCATTGCGGATTTAGTTCTAGTTTAATACTTTCTAATCCAAATTCATTAATTAACCAATCTGCTATTTCCTCATTTTCTTTTTCGGAATAAGAGCAAGTAGAATAAACTAAAATGCCATTATGCGTTAAACTATTTACAACATCTGCCAAAATACGTTTTTGACGTTGTGCACATAAATTCACATTATCTTCACTCCATTCATCAATGGCATCATGTTGTTTTCTAAATAAGCCAGATCCACTACAAGGCGCATCAACTATAATAACATCAAATACATTTTCCATTTCCGAAAATGCAGAAGGGTCATTATTAGTTACAATTACATTGCTAGTGCCCCATTTGGTAAGATTTTGGCATAATACATCCGCTCTTGGTTTCGATACTTCGTTTGAAACTAAAACGCTGTTATCGTTAAGTAAGGAATTTACTAAAGTGCTTTTTCCTCCTGGTGCTGCACACACATCAAAGGCTAAAATTTGGTTATTAAAATCTACATTTTGCAACAGTGCGTGTTGTATAAACATTGAGCCTGCCTCTTGCACATAATAACATCCAGCTTGAAAAAATGCATCATGTGTAAAATTGGGACGTTCTTTTAAATAAAATCCATTGGCATTCCATGGAACATTTTTTTCAATTGATAAATTGAGTTCAACTGGTTTTAAAGGAT
>ERZ724520.326-NODE-326-length-25998-cov-8.128320_pt1 | contig 25998 bp, 21 predicted proteins | sample MGYA00376053_ERZ724520 | MGnify/ENA primary metagenome ERZ724520 (study PRJEB28724, sample SAMN07190886) | activated sludge metagenome | isolation source: activated sludge of sewage treatment plant in Hong Hong | place: USA: Christiansburg, Virginia | collected...
GATGTAAAATATACGGTTGAAGGTGTTCAGGTTCGATTGTTATTGAGCTATAATATTGTTGAAGATTATGTTGCTGTTGACTTTGGACCCGTTTTGCAAGTCAATGGTAAGCTCAAAGTAGAATCAGATAAAGAGAATAATGTGCTCACAGGAACACTCTTAAAAGCAGAAGATATTGTTGATGTAACTACAATCAACGGAAACTTATATTTTGGAGTTACAGCGGGAAGCAAAGTGGTTAAAGCGGTTATTTTTTACCAATATGGCGTAAACAACTTCATGAACAAACTCAACAAAGACGATGATTTGAAAGCGTTGAATGGCGGCGATAAATTCAAAGGGAATATTGGATTACTCGGCGGACAAATCTTAATAAGTTTATAAAAAAAGCTCCCAAATTTGGGAGCTTTTTGTTTTTTATAAAGTAGTAATCGCTTTCTCTAAACGTTTAATGGTTTCTGCTTTTCCAATCCATTCTACGATATCAAATAGGTGTGGACCTTTGAGTGCACCAACCAAACTCAGTCGAAATGGTTGCATCACTTTTCCCATACCGATTTCGTTTTTCGTCATCCAATCTTTAACAATGGTTTCTATATTTGATGAAGTAAAATCGCCTACATTTTCCAAAACAGAAATCAATTCTTGTAATAATCTTGGTGTGTCGGCATTCCAGTTTTTAGATGCTTTTTCGTCATAGGAAGTTGGGGCGTTAAAAAAGAAATTGCTGAGTTCCCAGAATTCTGAAACAAAATGGGCACGTTCTTTAATTAATGAAACCAACAATTCTAGTTTATCATTATCGACTTCTATTCCTTTTTCATGCAAAACAATCGAGTAGGCTTTGGCTAAATCGGAGTTGTTTTGTTTTTGCAGGTATTGATGGTTGAACCATTTGTTTTTCTCTGGATCGAATTTGGCACCCGATTTATGTACGCGATTCAAATCGAAAGCAGCTACCAATTCATCCAATGAAAATAACTCTTTATCTGTGCCATCATTCCAGCCCAACAACGCTAAGAAGTTGATAACAGCTTCTGGGAAAAACCCTTTTTCTCTGTATCCAGATGAAATGCCTTCTTCTGTTTTCCATTCCAACGGAAATACTGGAAATCCTAATTTGTCACCGTCACGTTTTGATAATTTTCCATTTCCGATAGGTTTCAAGATTAATGGTAAATGGGCAAATTCAGGCGCTTCCCAACCAAACGAACGGTATAATAAAACGTGCAACGGCATCGATGGCAACCATTCTTCACCGCGTATCACATGCGAAGTTTCCATCAAATGATCATCAACGATATTGGCCAAATGATAGGTAGGCATGCCATCGCTTTTAAACAAAACTTTATCATCCAAAAGATTGGTTTCAAATTGAATGTCGCCACGAATGATATCTTTCAAATGCAAAGTTTCATCAACGGGTGTTTTAAAACGGATGACGAAATCTTCACCATTGGCAATTCGCTTTTCAGTTTCTTCTTTAGAAATCACCAAAGACGTATCCAATTTTTCACGATTGTGCCAATTGTAAATAAACGTTTTGCCTTGCTCTTCGTGTTGTTTTCTGTGAAAGTCTAACGCTTCAGCCGTATCAAAAGCATAGTAAGCATTCCCGGAATCAACGAGTTGGTCAGCATACTGTTTGTATAAATGTTTTCTTTCAGATTGTCGGTATGGACCAAATTTTTCATTTTTTTCAACGGTTTCACTTGGAGCAATACCAAGCCAATCTAAAGCTTCGAAGATGTATTGTTCAGCTCCAGGAACGAATCGGTTTTGATCGGTATCTTCAATTCTGAGATAGAAAACGCCATTGTTTTTTTTGGCAAAAAGATAATTGAATAATGCGGTACGAACTCCGCCTATGTGTAAAGGTCCGGTCGGACTGGGTGCAAATCGCACGCGAACTGGTTTCGACATTTTGTAAAAATTTGCTGCAAAGATACTAAGTTAGACAGTTGCATTTTTAGATTTTTAATATCGATTTGATGCAAGAAAACTTTGGAATTTTTTTAACGTTTTCAGATTCAGATAAAATCGTACTTTTAGCGGTTAGAATAAAAAAAATGACAGCATTGAAATCTTCCAATATCATTTACCAAAAGTTAGAGGCATTCATCAAAAAGTATTACACCAACGAATTGATTCGAGGCGTTTTATTCTTTGTAGGATTGGGCTTGCTGTATTTTTTATTCACGCTTTTTGTAGAATATTTCTTGTGGTTAAAACCTGTAGGAAGAACCATATTATTCTGGACATTCATCGCAGTCGAGCTTTTTTTGTTGGTGCGATATATTGTGTTTCCTATTTTCAAACTGTTTAAAATACAGAAAGGAATTGATTATCAAGAAGCCTCTAAGATTATTGGAAACCATTTTTCAGATGTTAGTGATAAATTGACGAATTTTCTTCAATTGGCATCCGATCAGAATCCATCAGAATTGCTTTTAGCATCTATTGATCAGAAAGCCAATACGCTGCAACCGATTCCGTTTAGCAATGCGATTAATTTTAATGCGAATCGTAAGTATTTGCCTTTGGCACTATTACCGTTATTGTTTTTCGCTTTCTTTTATATTTCTGGGAATAGCAATATCATCTCGCAAAGTTTCAATCGGGTAGTGCATTTTAAAGAGCAATTTATGCCGCCTGCGCCATTTGAATTTGTGATTGTCAACAATGCTTTACAAACCGAACAGAATAAAGATTTCACATTATTTTTGAAGACCAAAGGGAAAATTGTTCCCGAAAACGTGATGATTTTTATAGAAGAAGAAAGTTACTTTATGGAATCTGTGAAGCCTGGAGAATTTCAATACAAGTTCTCTAAACCAATTGCTAACATTGATTTCCATTTGGAAGCGAATGCGGTGACTTCATCAGATTATGAATTGAAAGTCATTACGGTTCCGTCGATTGCGAATTTCGAAATGCAATTGAACTTTCCGTCTTATTTGAATAAAAAGTCGGAAACGATTAAAGGTTCAGGAAATGCGATAGTTCCAGAAGGCACAACGGTTTCTTGGCGCATCAATACCCAAGCGACGCAAAATGTGGAATGGTCAGATTTGAAATCATTGACGCCGTTTGCAAAAAGAGAGAATACATTTTCATTATCAAAATCGATTTTTCAAAACACAGATTATCAGATATTGACATCGAACGAAAAAGTAAAAAACTACGAGAAGTTGAATTACCAGATTTCTGTAATTAAAGATCAATTTCCAACGATCAATGTCAACCATGCTCCGGATAGTTTAAAAACAGAGAAAACGTATGTAATTGGGCAAGTTTCGGATGATTATGGTTTGACCAAACTTCAGGTTGTTTATAATGAAAAAGACAAACCAGCCACAGCTAAAAAGGGAATCATTGCAGTGAAGAAAGACATTTATGATCAGTTTGTTTTTTCTTTCCCGAGTACATTGCCAGTTGAGCAAGGTGTAACTTATGAATATTATTTTGAAGTATTTGACAATGATGCTGTTCATCATTTTAAGAGTACGAAATCCTCTGTTTTCTCAAATCGTATTGTAACTGATGTTGAGAAGGAAGATCAAGTATTGCAGCAGCAAAACAACAGCATTAATGGTTTAGAAAAATCTTTAAAAAATCAAGACAAACAAATTTCTGAAATTGAAAAACTGCAAAAAGCAGGCAAGGAGAAAGACAATTTAGAATTTAAAGACCAGCAAAAAGTCAATGAATTTATCAACCGTCAGAAGCAACAAGACGCCATGATGAAAGAGTTTGCTGAGAAGATGAAAGATAATTTAGACAAATTTAAAACCGATAAAAAGGATGAGTTTAAAGAAGAGTTGCAAAAGCGCTTGGAAAAAGCAGATAAAGATTTAGAGAAAAATCAGAAGTTGCTTGATGAGCTTAAGGAATTAAATGATAAAATTAAGAATGAAGAGCTCATGGAAAAGCTTGATAAGTTCAAGCAAAACAGCAAAAACCAGACAAAAAATTTAGAGCAATTGGTTGAGCTAACAAAGAAATATTACGTAGAAAAGAAGGCGGAGCAATTGGCAGATAAGTTAGATAAACTCTCGGAGAAGCAAGATAAATTAGCGGATAATGAGAAAGAGAATTCTACTGATAAGCAAAATGAAATCAACAAAGAGTTTGATAAAATTCAAGAAGATTTAAAAGATTTGCAAAAAGAGAATAAGGAATTGAAGTCGCCAATTGATATCCCAAATGATGCTGAAAAAGAGAAAAGTATCGATGAAGATTTAAAAAAAGCATCTGAGGAATTGCAAAAAGAAAAAAAGGATAAAGCCAAGCCCAAACAGAAAAGCGCTTCCAAAAAAATGAAGGAAATGTCGTTGAAAATGGAGCAAAGCATGGAAAGCGGTGAAATGGAACAATTGGAGGAAGATGTTAAAATGTTGCGGCAGATATTAGACAATCTATTGGCTTTCTCTTTTTCTCAAGAAGAAGTGATGGGTCAGTTTAAAGGATTGAAAAGAGGTTCGCCTTCCTTCAACAAAAATTTAAAAATCCAACAGAATTTAAAACAACAATTCAAACATGTTGACGATAGTTTGTTTGCGATGTCATTGAGAAATCCAAAAATGGCTGAAAATATAACAGTTGAAATAGGCAACGTGCATTACAACATCGATAAATCATTGGAAAGTTTGGTTGAAGCTCAAATACCAAAAGGATTATCTCATCAACAGTATACCATATCTGCAGCCAATAAACTTGCCGATTTCTTAAGTGATATTTTAAACAATATGCAGATGTCAATATCTGGAATGGGTATGGGGAAACCAAAGCCAGGTCAAGGTGAAGGCATGCAGTTGCCTGATATTATTAAAAAGCAGGAAGGACTTGGCGAAAAGATGAAAGATGGAATGAAAAAAGGGGATAAACCAGGAGAAAAGCCAGGTGAAGGCAAGAAACCAGGAGATGGAAAAAAGCCCGGGGAAGGTGATAAAGGAAAATCAGGAAAGGACGGGAAAAGTGGAAGTGGAGAAGGAAACAGCCAAAATGGAGAAAATGGAGAAGACGGTGAAGGCGATGCAAAAGCTATTATGGAGATTTACAAAGAACAGAAGCAGTTGCGAGATGCTTTGCAAAACGAATTGAATAAACAAGGCATGGGAGGCAATGGTCAAAACGCCATCGAGCAAATGAAACAAATCGAAAAGCAATTACTTAATAAAGGTTTTAATAATGAATCACTTCAAAAGGCATTGAATTTGAAATACGAGTTGTTAAAACTTCAAAAAGCCATACAGCAACAAGGTGAGGATAAAAAGCGACAGTCAGAAACCAACGCTAAGGAGTTTTCTAATAAAAGTAATGCTTTGCCCTCAAGCTTACAACAATATCTTAATAGTGTTGAGATTTTAAACAGACAAAGCTTACCTTTGCGCTCCAATTTTAACCAGAAGGTTCAAGAATATTTCAAAAGCAATGATTAGTTTTAATTACGAAATTGATTTTAAGTTAGCCAAGCCGAAGTTGTTTTCTTCTTGGCTTTCTCAAGTCATTCTATCGGAAAACAAAAAAGAAGGTGAGATTAATTATATCTTCTGTGATGATGATTATTTACTTGAAATCAACCAACAATACCTAAACCACGACACTTTAACAGACATTATTAGCTTCGACTATTCTGTAGGAAACGAGCTACACGGAGATATATACATCTCGGTAGAAAGAATTCGCGATAATGCGGTTGATTTCAACGTTCCATTTGACGATGAATTAAAAAGAGTTATGGTGCACGGCGTGCTTCATTATTGTGGTTATAAAGACAAAACGGATGCCGATGAAACTTTAATGCGTTCCAAAGAAGATGAGAAGATGAAATTGTTTCACGTGGAACAAAAATAAATTATAAAGAAATGTTTCAAGATGTATATGATGTAATTGTTGTAGGTGCCGGACATGCTGGTTCTGAAGCTGCGGCAGCGGCGGCTAATATGGGTTGTAAAACCCTGTTGGTAACGATGAGTTTGCAGAATATTGCTCAAATGTCTTGTAATCCTGCGATGGGTGGTATTGCCAAAGGTCAGATTGTTCGTGAAATAGACGCATTGGGCGGTTACTCTGGAATTGTTTCAGATAAAACGGCAATACAGTTCAAAATGCTTAACAAATCTAAAGGACCGGCTATGTGGTCGCCAAGAGTTCAAAGTGATAGAATGCGCTTTGCTGAAGAATGGCGATTGATGTTGGAGCAAACGCCCAATCTCGATTTTTATCAAGAAATGGTAAAAGGTTTGCTGATTATAGACCATAAGATAGTTGGAATTATAACGTCCTTGGGAATTAAAATTAAAGCAAAAACAGTTGTTTTAACTAACGGAACTTTTTTGAATGGATTAATCCACATTGGTGACAAACAATTTGGTGGAGGCAGAGCAGGAGAAAGCGCAGCGTATGGAATCACAGAAGATTTAGTGAAAGTCGGTTTCGAATCAGGTAGAATGAAAACAGGAACGCCGCCGAGAGTTGACGGAAGATCTTTGGATTATTCTAAAATGAATGAAGAAAAAGGTGATGAGAAGCCAGATAAGTTCTCTTATTCAGATATAACAAAACCATTAATTCATCAGAAATCGTGTCACATGACTTATACATCGCTTGATGTACATGATATCTTGAGAGAAGGTTTTGATCGTTCGCCGATGTTTAACGGTAGAATAAAAAGTATAGGTCCTAGATATTGTCCATCAATAGAAGATAAGATTAACCGATTTGCCGATAAAGAAAGACATCAATTGTTTGTTGAACCCGAAGGTTGGAACACAGTTGAGGTTTATGTGAATGGTTTTTCCACGTCTTTACCTGAAGAGATTCAGTTTAAAGCCTTACGTTCTGTCGTAGGTTTTGAAAATGTAAAGTTTTTCCGCCCAGGTTACGCCATCGAATACGATTATTTCCCGCCAACACAATTAAAACACACTTTAGAAACAAAGCTTGTAGAAGGATTATATTTTGCTGGGCAAATCAATGGAACTACAGGTTATGAAGAAGCGGCTTCACAGGGTTTAATGGCTGGAATTAATGCTGCATTGAAGGTTAAAGAACAAGAGCCTTTAATTTTAAAGCGCGACGAAGCGTATATAGGTGTTTTAATTGACGATTTAATCACAAAAGGCACCGAAGAACCTTATAGAATGTTTACTTCACGAGCAGAGTTTAGAACATTGCTCAGACAAGATAACGCAGATTTTAGATTAACTCCAATGTCTTATGAAATAGGATTAGCTTCTGAAAAGCGTTTAAAAAGGATGGAGCACAAGTTTAATGAATCAGAAAAAATGGTTGCTTTCTATAAAGAGACAAGTGTTGGTATGGATGAAATTAACCCTATATTAGAGTCTAAAGAAACAGCAGTGGTGAATCAATCGGATAAAATGTTTAAGGTATTTTCTCGCCCACAAATCGATTTGGAAGATATGCTGAAATTAGATAAAGTGCAGGCTTATGTTGCTGAAAACGATTTGGATCAAGAAATTTTGAAGCAAGCAGAAATTCAAGTAAAATATTCTGGATATATCGAAAAAGAACGCAATAACGCCAATAAATTGACTCGTTTAGAAGATGTAAAAATCCCTGAATTCTTCGATTATTATAAAATTAAATCCATGTCGATTGAAGCCAAACAAAAATTAACCCATATACGACCTGTTACAATTTCTCAAGCTTCTAGAATTAGTGGCGTGTCACCAAGCGATATTTCGGTGTTGCTAATTTATATGGGAAGATAAATGTTCCACGTGAAACGACATATCAAAACCATCGTCAATAAAGGGATTTCAGTTCTTTTATTGCTATTTTTTTTATTGACAAGTTGTAGCAGTAGAAAAGCAACAATTCAAATACCGGATTATATTTTAGTACCAAACGGGAAAGAAATTTTAGGGAGTAGCGTTGGTTTAACCGCTTTTATGTTCGAAAACAATACTAAGAATTTGTCAATCGAGAAGTTTCTTTCGATGAAATTCAAATCAGAAAACTATTTTTCAACGGAATATTGGGTTGTAATAGAGAAGGCAAAATATAAGATGATTGTTTATGATAATGCTGATTTTGAAAAGTATTTTAATAGCAGCAATTATTCTGTTATCAATTTAGAACCTCAGAACGATCAAAGCGACCAACAAAGAAAATTTATTGCGATTTCAATAATAAATGCCAATAACGAAGATTGTCTAGCTGACGGATCGCTTTTTCAAAATTTAACGGTCAATTATTTAAAGAAATTAAAAGACGAATATTATAATCAATAATGGACATTTCAGCACATAAATTATATCGTAAAATCAAAGATTATTCTGTTTCAAAAGAAGAATTCACTTTATATCACGACGAATCTATCGATTTAGTATTCACTTTTCCACAACCTAAGGAAGATCAATTAGCAGCCTATTACGAAAGTGAAGATTATATTTCACATACCGACGGCAGTCGTTCATTGTTTGAAAAAGCCTATCAGTTTGTGAAGCAAATCGCATTAAAAAATAAGTTGAAATGTGTCAACCAATTGCATCAATCCAAAGGAATTCTTTTAGATATTGGTGCCGGAACCGGAGATTTTTTAACCGTTGCAAAACAAAATGGTTGGCAAACAATCGGCGTTGAACCTAATGATAAAGCAAAAAAAATCGCCCAGACCAAAGGCGTTGAAATAATTGAATCTACAAAATCGCTTAAAGATCATTCTATAGATATTATTACAATGTGGCACGTTTTAGAGCATGTTCCCGATATTGAAAATCAAATCAAAGAGCTAAAAAGATTGCTTAAACCTAACGGATCTATCATTATCGCCGTGCCTAATTTTAATTCTTATGATGCCAAATATTACGATTCATATTGGGCAGCCTTCGACGTACCAAGACATTTATGGCATTTTTCTAAGAAAGCAATACAATCGCTTTTTGAAAGAGAAAACTTTCATTTAGAAAAGGCGCTACCGATGTTTTTTGATGCTTTTTACGTGGCTTTACTTTCTGAAAAATACAAAACAGGGAAGATGAATTTCATCAAAGCAACATTCATCGGAATAAAATCAAATTGGAAAGCCAATGCAACTGGAGAATATTCATCGCTTATTTATATACTGAAAAACAACCAAGTAAATTAAAATTCAATACTTTTAAACCATAATTAAATAGAAAATCATAAAATGAAAAAATTAATACTTGTTTTTACACTTGCCATTACCATCGTAGCTTGTAACAACACCGAAACAGTCAAAGGAAAAGAATTCAAAACAGCCTATGTTGATACTTCAAAATTATTAGAAGAATATACTCAAGCCAAAGATATTGAGACCAAGTATAAGTCGAAATCAGATGTTATGGGCAAAGAACTCGAAGCAGAAGTTGCAAAATTTAAATCAGAAGCCTCAAATTTTCAAAAAAATGCACAAGCCAATGGTCAAGCATGGGCACAAGCTAATGGCGCAAGATTGCAACAGAAAGAGCAGGAGTTGAGTTATGCACAAGAAGCGATGTTACGTCAATTACAACAAGAAAGTGGCGCTGAAATGGATACGCTGGTTAAAAATGTAAAAAAATTCATCAAAGACTACGGAAAAGAAAAAGGCTACGATTACATCTACGGAACCGGTGAAGCTGCTTCAATCTTATACGCAAAAGACAATTACGATATCACCAAAGAAATTGTCAAATTGTTAAACGACAAGTATAAATCGGCTGATAAAAAAACGGAAGCAAAGAAATAGGTTTTCAGAACCTATGTTAAATATGATTAAAGCCTTCATTTGAATTGAACATGCCCCAAAAAGTTAGACACTATTTGGGGCATTTTTTATGGAAAGAAAAGTAAAGTACGATTATGCATTTAAGTTAGAATGTGTAGAGTTGGTATTGAATAAACATTATTCAGATTACTATGTTTCAAGATTGAAATTAACATCAAGATCTAATATTCGTAAATGGGTTAGTTTCTATAAGACTTATGGTGAAATTGGTTTATTGCCAAGAATAAATCAGAGTTATTCAATTGATTTTAAATTAAAAGTACTAAAGACTTTAGAAAAAGAATCTCTTTCATTGATGGAATTAGGTTTAAAATTTAATATTCCAGATGTTGCTATTATTGTAAAATGGAAAAAAGATTTTGCTAACTTTGGTCTTGAGGGATTACAACCAAAACAAAGAGGCAGACCAATTTCTATGAGTGATTTTAAACGCAAAAAACGCAAATCTGATAAACCTTTAACAAGAGAGGAAGAATTATTAAAAGAAAACGAAAGACTTCGTTGTGAGAATGCATTGCTAAAAAAGTTAGACGCCTTAATTCAAGCCAGGAGAAATCCAAAGCCATAATAGAATTAAGGCATGAATTTGATTTAGAAGTACTTTTAAATCAAACTAATATGGCACGAAGTAGCTTTTATTACCATCAAAAACAAAGTAAATCATCTGATAAATACGAGCATATTAAAGAGTTAATTAAATCCATTTATCAAAAACATAAAGGACGTTATGGTTATAGAAGAATAACCGATGAACTCCAAAATAGAGCAATAGTTATCAATCATAAAACCGTTCTTAGATTAATGAAGTTATTAGGATTAAAGAGCATTATTAGAGTAAAAAAATATAAATCATACAAAGGCGAAAATGGTAAAATAGCTCCTAATATTTTACAAAGAAATTTTAAAGCCACGGCTCCAAATCAAAAATGGGCTACCGATATAACAGAATTTAATGTATCTGGAAACAAATTATATTTATCGCCAATAATCGACTTATTTAATCAAGAAATAATCAGTTATGAGTTAACAGAACGACCAGCATTCAATCAAGTAGTAATGATGTTGAGAAAGGCATTTAAGAAAATATCAAATAACACCAATTTACTGCTTCATTCTGATCAAGGATGGCAATATCAAATGAAACAATATCAATACTTACTAAAGAAAAAAGGTATTACACAAAGTATGTCAAGAAAAGGAAATTGTTTAGACAATGCTATTATTGAAAATTTCTTCGGTATATTAAAATCTGAAATGTTTTATACACAAAAATTTAAATCCATAGAACAACTAAAAAAAGAAATTGATAAATACATTATCTATTATAACAACGAAAGAATTAAATCAAATTTAAACAAAATGAGTCCGATAAATTATCGAACTCATTATTATCAAAATTAATTATAAATTTGTCTAAACTTTTGGGTGCAGTCTAAATATAGATGAAGGCTTTTTATTTTAAACATTTCTGTTACATAAATTATTATCAATGCTAAAATTCAATAATTCAACAGTTTACAAGTATTTATTCTGTGTTATCGTAGCATTTTATGGTTTGGTTTTAGCCCAATTCGGACTAGAAAACTTCGATACAGGTTACATTCCCAGTTTTTCCTGGAGAATTATCAACGGACAAGCTGTTTATCAGGACTTTATATACAAAGGTCCGCCAGTTTCTCTCTATTTTAACGCACTTTTTATGTATGTGCTTCCCGAAAACGGGCAGTTCTTTTTTATTCGAATTACAGTTTATTTGCTTTTCGCATTACAAGTTTTTCTTGTCGTATCCGGATTGGATCATAGCTACAATTTCTCAAAATTTAGAATAAATAAATGGGGATTAATGTGTGTTGGTTTTATAGTCTCATTACTAAATTTTTCAGCTTATCCATGGCCAACTACTGATGGACTTTTATTTGGTTCTATGGCGTTCTGGTTGACTTCAAAAACAGTAAACCCGCGCTTTTTTAGACTTTTACTAATTGCTTTCTTTTGCATACTAGCAGCATTAACCAAACAGTCTTTTTACTTGGTGCCGATCTTGTTTTTGTTCTGGATTTTTGTGCAGTATTCATGGAAAACAGCTATTGTTTTTGCAATGCAATTGTTGTTTTGGGTTGTAGTATATATTGGTTTTATTTTATCGACAACCACTTTCGAAAATTTTATCCGTCAAACCACTGGCGAAACACATCTTTACGATTTATTTTATACTGGGCTGCACAATTATATTTTCATTTCAGTCATTGGGTTTGTATGCATTGTTGCAGTATTTTCAATGATGATTTTTATATATCTGAAAATCAAAAATCAAAAGATAACCGTCATAAAACCGCTGTTTAAATGGATTTCATGGATGCTTTTTTCAGCCGCAATAATACTTTGTTTGTTTAAAAGAATTGAATTTGCATCCAGAATTGCTTTTGTAGCAGCAGTATTTGCCACCATCTATGCTTTTGATTTCCAAATAAAAAAGATTAAAATTATCACACCGATATTGGTTGTTTTGGGAATGGCGTGGTCTTGTTCGATTAGCTTAGGGTATCAGTATCCTATTTTTTTTGCTACCGGAATTATCGCAAGCTTTTTGATTCTGGTTGGCGATGATTTCAAATCGTTTTCGAAATATTATTTCTGGACGGCACTTCCAATTTGCGTCATCGCATTTTCATACAATTACCAACCATATCGTGAAGCGACCATTTTCAATTTAAACCATTCTTTAGCCACGGTTTCTCCGAAACTAAACCATATCAAAACCAGTAAATCAAATTTTGAAAAATACACAGAATTGAAAAAACTGATTGATAAATACGGAGAAAACTTTATAGTAGCACCCAATATTCCTATGGCAAATTATATCTTTAACCAGCAAAGCGAATTACCAGCCGACTGGATTATAGAAACCGAAGTGGCCAGAAGTCAAAAAATGTTTATTAGTTTAGCGGCAAACAAAAAAAATTTCGTTTTTCTGGAAAAATCTTTCTTAAACCACGAAACGATGATGCCAGAGCAAAGAGAGCAATTTAGTTCGATAACAGAATTTATTTATCAAAATTTTAATTGCATCGAAGAAACACAGTATTTCTTGATTTACAATGCTTTAAAGAAAAATGAAACACTACCTTAAACTTATTCGCCCCGAACAGTATGTCAAAAATGTCTTTGTTTTTGCACCTCTTTTCTTTGGCGGTGCTTTCTGGAATTTCGATTTGTTGCTGCTCGTTTTTCTAGCAATCGTTTCGTTTTCACTTGCAGCAAGTAGCATTTATATTATCAATGATTTTTTTGATATTGAAGCCGATAAAGCCCATCCATCAAAATCAAAAAGACCATTAGCTTCTGGTCAAATTAAAATCAAGAATGCGATGGTTTTGCAAGTGCTGTTGATGTGCAGCGCCTTATTGTTGGCTTGGAGTATTAACACCAATTTGTTAGTAATCATCAGTTGTTATATCGCTTTGAATTTTTTGTATTCCAAGTGGTTGAAGCATATCGCCATTGTCGACTTAAACATTATCGCCATAGGTTTTGTACTCAGAATTCTTGCTGGTGCTGCCGTAGCTGCCATCGAACCGTCTGTTTGGATATTGTTGATTACCTATTTGCTCGCGCTGTTTTTAGGTATTGCCAAAAGAAGAACCGATGTGATTTTATCGCAAAACGGTAAAGAAGTCAGAAAAAGCATCGAAGGATACAACTTAAGTTTTATTGATACGACTTTGGGAATTTTAGCTTCTGTGCTAATCGTGTGCTATATTTTCTATTGTATTGCACCCGAAAACCTGCAACATTACAATTCTAAATGGTTGTATTTGTCAATCATCTTTGTTGTGAATGGCATTTTTAGATATCTCAAATTAGCGATTGTAGACCAATCAACACATTCGCCCACAGAAATCGTTTTGAAAGATAAATTCATTCAAACCACCATTTTATTGTGGACTGCTTTAATGAGTTATTTGCTGTATTTCAATTAATTAAATCATGAAAACACTTGCGCTTTTCGATTTTGACGGTACACTTTATTCCAAGGATAGTTTGATAGAATTTACAAAATCAACCAAAGGAAACCTCAGATTTTATCAAGGAATACTATGGCTTTCTCCGTTTTTAATTGGTTTAAAACTAGGAATTTTGAATAATGAAAAAGTAAAAATTAAATTCCTAAAACATTTCTTCAAAAACATTGAGGTGAATGAATTCAAAGCAATGGCTCAAGATTTTGCCATCAAAAAAATTGCAGTGGATTTAAATAAAAAAACATTCCAACATTTCTTAGAACATATCCAATTGAATCACACGGTTTGCATCGTTTCCGCTTCGTGTGGCGATTGGATCCAACCCTGGAGTAATCAATATCGCGTTTCGTTTATAGGCAGTGAACTAGAAATCATCAACCAAAAAATTACAGGAAATTTAACAACCAAAAATTGCTATGGCATCGAGAAAGTCAACAGAATTAAAGCGGTTTATAAATTAGATGCATTCGATGTGATTCAAGTTTACGGCAGCGGAAAAGGCGATTTAGAGATGCTTCAACTTTCAAAAACACAATAAATCTTCAACCAAATGACTTGTATTATATTATGATTCAATATTTTTGTTGTAAAATACTATAAGCCACATGGAAACAATTTCAGCCGAAGCACAATACACACTTCAGTTCATCAACCAAACCCAAAAGTCAATTTTTCTGACCGGAAAAGCCGGAACCGGAAAAACGACCTTGTTACGCGAAATCATCAAAACCACGCACAAAAACACCGTGGTCGTCGCACCAACCGGAATCGCAGCCTTAAACGCTTCTGGAGTAACCATTCATTCTTTATTTCAATTGCCTTTTGGCGGATTTATTCCAGACAATATTGCACCGCATTTTTCAGATGCTGTAAAATTTGAAACCAAAAACACATTAGCCCGACATTTCAGAATGAGCGGTTTAAAGAAAGCCGTAATCCGAAATATGGAATTGCTAATCATCGACGAAGTCAGCATGCTTAGATCGGATTTGCTTGATGCGATCGACTTCACCATGCAATCCGTTCGCAAAAACAAAAAAGCATTTGGTGGCGTGCAGGTTTTATTCATAGGCGATTTGCTGCAATTGCCACCCGTAATTCGCGACGAAGAATGGAAGGTTCTAAAAAAATATTACCGCGGAAAATTCTTTTTTCATTCGCATGTCATTCAGAATAATCCGCCTTTGTATATCGAGCTTTCCAAAATATTTCGACAAACGGATGATGTCTTTATTTCGATTTTAAACAACCTGCGCAACAATCAAATCACTGCGCAAGATTTGCAAAATCTGAATGATTATGTAAAACCTGATTTCGACCTAAAATCCAATCAAGGATATATTACCCTTACGACGCATAACGCCAAAGCCGACGCCATAAACCAACAATCGCTAACAGATTTGAAAGGAAATCTGGTTTCCTATTGGCCAGAAATTGTCGGGGATTTTCCAGATAAAATTTATCCTGTTGAAGCCAATCTGCAATTGAAAATTGGCGCTCAAGTCATGTTTGTTAAAAATGATTTGGCTTTCAACAAACAATATTTCAATGGTAAAATGGGCATTATCGAATCGCTTTCTGAAGCTGAAATTCTAGTGCATTTTCCAGAAGAGCATAAAACCATTACTGTTGAAAAATACGAATGGCAAAACATCCGCTACACGGTCAACGAAATGACCAAAGAAATAGAGGAAGAAGTTTTGGGCACCTTTGTGCATTATCCAATCAAACTTGCATGGGCCATCACAGTACACAAAAGCCAAGGTTTAACTTTTGATAAAGCCGCCGTCGATGTTTCGCAGGTTTTTCTTCCAGGCCAAGCATACGTAGCGCTTTCCAGATTGCGCACTTTAAACGGATTGGTTTTGCTTTCTCCATTGCGGATGAATGGCATTTCTAACGACGAAGATGTGATGGAATATGCCGCAAATAAAGCTGCAGCGTCAGATTTGAAAATCACATTGCAACAAGAAACCAATAAATTTATTCGGAATTTTTTGAAAGATGTATTCGATTGGTCTGAATTAGCACAAGAATGGCGCAATCATAGGTTTGGTTATAACGAAAAATCCGAAGTTTCAGAGAAATCAAAACATACTGCTTGGGCCAAAAAAAATACCGAAGTGATTACCGAATTGGTCGAACCATCAAGAAAGTTTGTATTACAATTGGATAAATTGTTTGAATCAGAGTCGATTGATATGCAGTTTATTTCGGAGCGAATTCATGCGGCTTATGATTATTTCTTCTTACCTATGGACAATTTGGTAGCAGAGATTTTATGGAAATTGGAAGAAGTAAAACGCGTCAAGAAAGCCAAAGCCTATTTCGAAGAATTATTGGCATTAGAAGAACTACAAACCAAAGCCGTATTGCGCTTGATGAAAGCCAAGTTACTGATTCAAACCATAGCTGCTGGGCAAGAAATTTCCAAAGAAAATCTGAATTCGTCGGCGATAAAAAACTATAAAACCAACAAACTAGAATCGATTCAAACCGAATTCAAATCGCAGAACGTAACGTTGATTGAAAACGAATATGATGTAGAACGCTATACTTCTAAAAAAGCAGCCAAAAAAGAACCCAAAAAGTCAACGTTCTTAGTTACTTACGAATTGTGGCAAGAAAAAAACAGTGTTACTGACATTGCCAACATTCGAAAATTAACCAAGCAAACGATTTACAACCATCTTGCGAAACTTATAGAAATCAAAGCCATTTCAGTGCAAGAAGTATTGCCCGAAGATAAAATCTTGGCATTAACCAAAGCATTCGAGGGTTATACAGAGGCGTCTTTAAATCCGCTAAAAGAAAAATATGGAGACACTTTCACTTGGGATGACTTGAAAATATTTAAAGCAAGCTTGGCCACGAATGTGTAGAAAAGGTTACCAAGAAAGCAATATATTCAAAGTATTTAATCAGCGCTAATCCGTCTAATCGGAGTAAATCCGCGCGCCATTTCGTGTTTTAACCCAACCAATAAACAACCATCACAGCCGGAATAAAATAAATTACAATCGTTCTTGCGCCGTCGTAATCTTTCGCCAAACGTTGTCCGAACAACAACATGATCAAAGTAATACACGAAAAAATGCCGCCATACAAACCAAAAGTTCGTCCGCTATTCATCAGCAATTGAATGCCGCCAACGACACATAAAATCCCCGAAATTAATTCTAAAACCAAGATGTGAAACAACGCCAAAGGCACTTGATTTTTTAAACGGGTCTTAGCAAAGTGTTCTTTCAACCAAGCCACATTACCTTTCCAATCCATGACTTTGTCGTAACCCGATTGAATAAAAGTAACCGCCAAAAAGGCCAAAACTAAAATTGAAGCAACATTAAACATAAGCCTATTTTTTATGAATTAAACGCGTGAGTTTGATAGACAAATCGGTCAAAATAATTTTAGCATTTCCGTTGCGCTCAATGTGATATATCGCATCAGAAAGTTCCTTAAAAATCTCATGGATGTTATTACCATTTACAAAAGGCGCAAAATTTTCCAATTTAAATTTCTCGATTTTCGGTTCCATATACACCAAACTTGTAGTTTGATAATTCAGCAACAACGCCTGACGAAACAAATCAATGCAGTAACCTAAAAATTTCTTTTGCGTTTCTCTACCCAAACCGGCAATTTGCTCGCTCCATGAAATCAAATCTTGAATGGCTGCGGCATTTCCTTTGGCACGAAAAGCAGCGCGAACCCAATCGACAAACCATTTTTCGAAAACCACATCTTCGCCAGTTTCTTGTAAAAGTTGTATGGCTTTGTTATAATTTCCTTGGGCTTGATGCGCCAATTTTGAAGCCGTTCTTGGATCAATGTTTTCACGTGAAATCAACGCTTCCGAGATTACTTTTTCTGGCAAAGCCGCAAATTGCAACACCTGACAACGCGATCGTATGGTTTGAATAATGTCTTCTTCATTTTCGGCAATCAATATAAAAACCGTTTTGTCGGAAGGTTCTTCAAGCAATTTCAAAAGTTTGTTGGATGCCGCGATATTCATTTTTTCAGCCATCCAAAGAATCGTGATTTTATAACCGCCTTCGTAAGATTTTAGCGCTAATAATTTTAAAATTTCCTGCGCATCTTCTACGCGAATTTCACCTTGCTTGTTCTGCACACCCAATATTTGGTACCAATCAAACAAACTTCCGTATGGATTTCCGCTTAAAAACGACCGCCAATCGGCAATAAAATCAAGGCTCTTCGGTTTGGTTTTCACGTCTTCGGTAGTCACAGTGGGATAAATAAAATGTAAATCCGGATGGGAAAAAGATTGAAATTTTAAGTTACAAGATTCATTACCGCCAGCATTTTCAACGCCAACATTCTGGCATAAAATAAATTGTGCATAAGCAACAGCCATCGCCAAAGTGCCACTACCTTCGGGGCCGACAAACAATTGCGCATGCGGAATTCGTCCCGACAAAGCACTTGCAGTCAAATGGTTTTTGATGTAATCTTGTCCTAAAATTTCTGAAAATAGCATGAGCAAATATAACAGAAAGTTGTCAAGCCTCAAAGTTTATTGATGCGGAGCACAACGATTGTTTTACTCAAGAACAGTTGTCCCGCTATCCGATACAATCTTTTGTGCCGAACACCGTCACAAAAGGATTTCCACTCCTATCGGGGCTATTTTTAGAGCGTTCCTTGGTATTAAGATTTCCTCCAAAAATTTTAAATCGTATATTTACGCCATATTTTTAAAACTCACACAACATGAAAACACTGGCCGACTTCAATTTGAAAAATAAAAAAGCTTTAATCCGTGTAGATTTTAATGTGCCTTTAGACGAAAATTTCCACGTGACCGATGCCACCAGAATCGAAGCTGCCAAACCAACCATCGATAAAATTTTAGCCGATGGTGGAAGCGTAATTTTAATGTCACATCTCGGACGACCAAAAGGAACAGAAGCCAAATATTCTTTGAAACACATTCTTAAAACGGCTTCTGAGATTTTAGGTGTTTCCGTAAAATTTGCAGAAAATTGTGTAGGTGATGTGGCCAAAAATGCTGCTGCGAATTTGCAACCAGGCGAAGTTTTATTGCTAGAAAATTTACGTTTTCACGCAGAAGAAGAAGCGGGTGATATAGCATTTTCAAAAGAATTAGCGGCTTTAGGCGATATTTATGTGAATGATGCTTTCGGAACCGCACACCGCGCACACGCATCAACAACGATAATTGCCCAATTTTTTCCGAACGATAAATGCTTCGGAACTTTATTGGCTACAGAAATTGAAAGCTTGAATAAAGTGTTGAAAAATAGCGAAAAACCAGTAACTGCAGTTTTAGGTGGATCTAAAGTATCGTCTAAAATTACGGTGATTGAAAATATTTTAGACAAAGTAGATCACATGATTATTGGTGGCGGAATGACCTTCACTTTCGTAAAAGCGCTAGGCGGAAAAATCGGAGATTCAATTTGTGAAGATGACAAACAAGAGTTGGCCTTAGAAATTTTACGATTAGCCAAAGAAAAAGGCGTTCAGATTCATATTCCAGTTGATGTTGTGGCTGCCAATGCTTTTTCTAATGACGCACAAACTCAAATCGTAGATGTGAATGCCATTCCAGATGGTTGGCAAGGTTTAGATGCAGGTCCAAAATCATTGGAGAATTTCAAAAAAGTAATCTTAGCGTCGAAAACCATTTTATGGAACGGTCCGCTAGGTGTTTTCGAAATGCCAAATTTCGCAAATGGAACTATAGAACTTGGAAATTATATTGCAGAAGCTACAGCCCATGGTGCTTTTTCTCTAGTTGGTGGTGGCGATTCGGTTGCAGCGGTGAAGCAATTCGGACTCGAACCAAAAATGAGTTATGTATCGACAGGCGGTGGTGCTATGCTTGAAATGTTAGAAGGAAGAACGCTTCCAGGAATCGCTGCAATTCTCGATTAAAATCACAATTAACACGACCAGAAACAGCATTTTACAATATTTAGCACAATTTTAAGTTATTAGTTTAGCTATCTTTGTTATAAGATTCTTATTTTTGCCGCACGCAATGATTTGAAAAATAGCCACTTGTAACGTGAAGTATCTTAAAAATCAAACTTCACAACCCTTTCAACAAACAAACACGTATTGTTTTCTTCGCATCTGAAAACAATCAAAAGCTAACATATGAAAATAAAAAAAATAACATTAGCCGCGCTACTTCTTATAGCCAGCCACGCTTTTGCTCAAGATTTTGTCAAGCCCCAAAGTAGCATATCTTACCTAGATTCAATCAAGAAAACATTCGTTAAAGACCATATTGCTTCTTGTGTTGACAGCCTTTGGATGAAAGAATTGACGAGCTTAGATTTATACAACGATCTTGAAAGCGATATTAAAAACATCAACCTCGATCAAAAGGTAGATTACGAATTACCCACCGAATTATTGAAAGCGCGTTTGAAAGAAATGGATTCTAAATCTCCTTTCAACATCGAATACAATCAAGGGTTAGAAAACATCATCAAATCATTTCTAAGAAACAGAAAAAAAGCTTACGAAAGATTGATGGCGGTTTCAGAATATTATTTTCCTTTATTCGAGGAAGCCTTAGCCAAACAAAATGTTCCTTTGGAGATTAAATATTTGGCAGTGGTTGAATCGGCTTTGAATCCGAAAGCAGTTTCAAGAGTTGGCGCTACTGGACTTTGGCAGTTTATGTATCAAACAGGAAAGCAATATAATTTGAATATTGATTCTTACGTAGATGACCGAAGCGATCCGCTGAAAGCTAGTGCAGCTGCAGCGCAATACATGACCAATATGTACAAAATCTTTGGCGATTGGGATTTGGTTTTAGCATCCTACAACTCCGGACCCGGAAATGTAGCCAAAGCAATCAGACGTTCTGGTGGACAACAAAACTTTTGGAATATCAGAAAATACCTTCCGCAAGAAACACAAGGTTATGTTCCGGCTTTCTTAGCGACCATGTATATTTATGAATACCACAAAGAACATGGCATTGTTCCTAATCGTGCTATCGTGAAGCATTTCGCTACCGATACGATTATGATCAAAAAGCAAATGTCGTTCAAACAGATTTCTGATTTGTTGGATATTCCAGTGGCGCAATTGCAATTGTTGAATCCGCAATTCAAACTCAATGTGGTTCCAGCTTATTTTGACACCAAACATTTTTTGGTATTGCCTTCAGATAAAATTGCCGTTTTTACCTCGAACGAAGATAAAATTTACGCCTACATTCAACACGAAGCTGACCAACGCGAAAAACCATTTTCTCGTTTCCAACAAGCATGGGCTTCTCGTGATTCTTCAAGTACCGGAGAAAGCTATGTAGTCTCGAAAACCAAATTTCACAAAGTTAGGCGTGGTGATAATTTGAGCGAAATTGCCAACAGATACGATGTTTCTATGAGTGACATCAAAAAATGGAACAGACTTAAGAGCAACAAAGCACCACTAGGAAGAAATTTAAAAATCATTACTTCAGAAAGAGTAGCGGCACGTGTTAAAAAACCAAAAGGCGATACGATTTCTATTGTTTCAAACAACAAAGTAATCAATGCTGTGGCAGAAACTACGGCTAGAGAACCGAAAGTTTACAAAGAAGAAAAAGTTGTTTCGTTTAAAGACGTGACCAAATTTCACAAAGTAAAAAAAGGCGATAATTTAGGTGAAATTGCAGAAAAATACGATGTTGCTATGAGCGATATCAAAAAATGGAACAAACTAAAAAGCAACAATGTTCCTTTAGGGAAGAAGTTGAAAATTGTTACCAATGAAAGAGTCGTAACAACTGTTAGAAAATTAGTGAAATCAGAAGCTTTAGCAGCCAATGAAAAATCTAAAAAAGAAGTTGAAACTGCAGATGATTTTTACATTGTTGAGCAAGGTGATAATTTGTCAACAATCGCTAAAAAACACAATGTGTCGATTGAAGATTTGAAGAAATGGAACAATTTGCAAGACAATAACATTCAGTTAGAAAGCAAACTTAAAGTTGCCGATATCACCATCAACAAAAAAGATAAAGCGGATGTTGCTCCTAAAACAGAAATTAGAAATGTGGAATATACCGTACAACGCGGCGATAATTTAGGTAGCATTGCTAGAAAAAACAACGTAGCGGTTTCTGATATCAAAATGTGGAATGACTTGTCAGACGACAACATTCAATTGGGCGATAAATTAATTGTTGCTAAAAAATTAGTTCTCGATAACAATGCATCAGTAGCTGAAAAAAGCAACAAAAAAGAGAAAGCAAACAAAAACGAAAGACAAGATCACTATTACGTACAAAAAGGAGATTCGCTTTTTAGCATCGCAAAAAAATATCCAGGTGTTACCGTATCTGATATCAAAAAATGGAACGGCATCAACGGAAATTCATTAAAACCGGGAATGAAATTGAAAATAAACGGTTAATACAAAAAATCTATATAAATTTAGGGCTTATTTCAACTTATGAAAAAAGCCCTTTTTTTTGTGCTTGTTTTTTCGTCTTTTTTGAGTTCGTGTGTTAAAAAACAGCATCACGATACCGAAAAAACGTCAGGAAAAATCAATACCATTTCGGTCATTATTGATGATCAACTTTGGAATGGTGAAGTGGGTGATAGCATCAGAAATAAATTTGCTTCGCCCGTGATTGGTTTGCCACAAGAAGAACCTCTTTTCACGATCAATCAATATCCAGTAAAACTACTTGAAGGTTTTATGACCAATTCTCGGAATATTATTGTGATTAAAAAAGAAGCGCAGAATAAGTTTGAAATTGTAGAAAACGAATATGCAAGTCCACAAAATGTAATTCATATTTCTGGGAAAACTACGGCTAGTATTTTAGAGCAGATTGAACTTCATGCGCCCGACATCATCAAAAAAATGCGCCAAACGGAAATCGCAGAAAATCAAAGAATCATTGATACTTCTAGAATCAATACCAAAAAAATAAAGCGAAAATTTAAAATCGATTTGCACATCCCGAAAGGATACAATTATGTATTGACGCGAAGAAAATTCATTTGGCTCAAAAAAGAAATCACCAGCGGCAATACGAGTATTTTAATATATCAAATTCCAATAAGCAGCATAAACAGCAATTCGAATGTTGCGAAAAGTATCATCAAAACAAGAGATTCTATTGGCAATTTATACATTCACGGCACGTCAAGAAATACGCAAATGGTAACTGAGGATTCGTATGCGCCGTATTTGTTTCACATCAACATCAACGGAAAAGAAGCGTATGAAACAAAAGGCACTTGGGAACTCAAAAACGATTTTATGTCAGGGCCATTCATCAATTACAGTATTTTAGATCGGGTAAACAGAAGGATTATTGTTTTAGAAGGCTTTTGCTACGACCCATCTAAAGAGAAAAGAGATTTGATGTTCGAGTTGGAAGCCATTATCAAATCGGTTGAATTCCTTAAAAAAGAAAATAAAAAATAGCCATGGATTTAAAATGGAAAATAAAGCCTTTTACAGCGCTTTCTACAAACGAACTATATGCTGTGTTGCAATTGCGAAGTGAAGTCTTTGTTGTCGAGCAAAACTGCGTTTACCAAGACATCGATGGTAAAGATCAAAAGGCATTACATCTTATTGGCGAATTCGATTCGAAAACGGTGGCTTATGCGCGACTTTTTAATGTTGGAGATTATTTCGAAAATGCTTCGATTGGGCGTGTAGTAATCGACCCGGATTATCGCGATAAAAAATGGGGACATGAACTTATGCAACAAGCCATAATCGGAATTGGAAAACATTTTAACGAAACGGCCATCACGATTTCAGCGCAACTTTACCTTAAAAAATTTTACGAAACTCAGGGATTTTCACAAACCAGCGCCATGTATTTAGAAGATGACATTCCGCATATCGAGATGAAAAAAGAGCACTGATTTGTAGTGCTCTTTTTATAATTTGCTAATTGTGTTGTGTATTAGTTTTTTACGAATTTTATTTTTGAAATTCCAGATTGTGTTTCTATTGCTATTAAATACATTCCAGTGGAAAGAGAAGAAACATCAACGGTCTTCATTTCTCCATTCAGATTTACATCACATTTTCTACCATTTACATCATAAATTAAAACCGACGTAATAGGTTCATCAATATTAATGTTAACATCCTTTGAAGTTGGATTAGGATAAATAGCTATCTTTTTAGTATCAAAGTTATTTGTGGTTGAAAGCAGCGTATCAATAATATCAGGATAAGTGGTATGTGACCATTGACCGTTACTGTCTTTTACTCTCAAAAACAAGAAAGGATTTGGGTTGGTGATGTTATAATTTCCAACTGGATACGGAAGATTGACAATCCAAGTTCCATCAGGCTGTGGATTAGCCAAAACAAGTGCGCTACAATTTCCAAATTCTAAATCTGAACCATAAAAAGATTCGATTTCAACAATGTCAATCACTCCATCAGTTTCTACCACCTGAACATTTTTTCTAAAGGTGTGACTCCAATTTCCTTGAGCGTCTTTAATTCTCCCGTAAAGCTTGTGATAACCAATGGTACTATTGGCTAATACTTGCGCCAAAAACGACTGATTGATGTCGATACTTTGTGGTGAAATACTGAAGGGGAATGCAGCAGCTACAGAAGGATCTGAATCAAAAAAATACTCGCCTAAAATTGCATTGTTTGTTAAGTCTTGTGGAATGACAGTTACATTCATACGAGTGGTTTGTCCCCATTTACCATTATCGGCTTTTGGTCTCATATAAAGTTTATGAAAACCGCTAGAAAAACCAGCAGGAACAGTACCCGAAATCGGTGCTGTTATGTCGGAATTGGGAGCTATAGCAACAATATTATTTAGTCCAAAACCATTATCAGCATCAAAGAAATATTCGATTTTGGTAACATTATTTTGTGCATAGCCTGCAGAAATTATTTGTAAGGCAAATAGAGCCAAAATTAGCTTTTTCATGTTTGATTTATTTTACGGTTCTAGCTTTTACCTGAACAGTCATTCCAGTTCCAGCTTGTGAAACCCCAGTGGTAGATACATCATATATCACAGGAATAGCTGCCAATCCTGAAAGGGTGTAGCGATTGCTAGGCGCTATACCTCCAAAAGCACCGCGTTCAGCACCATCAGAACCTGGGACATTCCCGGCAACGCCAGACTGTAATTGATATTGACCGTCTGTACTTGCTGAAGCTACGAACAAAGAAGCCATATTTGTTACCGTTGTAACTCCAAGTGTTCCAGCAAAAAGAGTTGTATTTGGAACCGTATTATATTGGACATTAGCATTGGTACCCATATTAATTGTTGCTGTAGCACCATTGGCTTTTATAATATTATTTTTAAAAGATGTTGTGTTAAATTTTAAGTTCAAGGTATTTGCAGGTCCGTCAAAGACATTGTTATTGCATTCTAAAATATTCCATACATCGGTATCGTTTCTTTGCCATATTAATTTAGTCTTACAGATGTTATTATTAAAAATAATATCGTTAGGCGGCACAAAATTGGAACTACCATTTGCGATTATTGCATTGCTTGTTGAAGATTCAAAATAATTTTGAAGAATGTTTACGCTTGAAAGTATGTTTGAGCTTAATTGAACACCATATAAAAAGCGGCATCTTTTAACTGTCACACCATTTACTTCAACATAAACTTTTCCATCAAATGAAGATCCATTGGCTATAAAATTCATTCCTATAATTTCTGAATTTGTGGAGGCACCGTTAAAAAGAATTCTTCCTATTTTGGCGTCATAAGCAGTGTTTGAGGTTTTTTGATTTTCATTTAAGAAATAACCAGGGCCAATAATAACCGCTCTTTTGTTAATAGTTGCAAAATTATAAGCTATAGCCGAACCTTCTACATGAATGGTGTCGCCAGCAGTAAAAGCCGACCAACCGATTGCGTCGTCTATTTGTTTAAAGACAGGATAGGTTGTAGTTCCTCCAAAATTTTCTCCCCATTGTAGGGTTGCTTCGTTGTAGTTTGAAAGATTGTTAACACGCCATGTTTTATTTTGTGCTTGAATCTGATTTGAAATTAAAATTGCTGAAAGAACAGCAAATGCAGCAAGTGATTTTGTTTTCATAATTTAATTGTTTTGTTTGTTGTTGATATTTAATAGATTAGATGAATTTTAAGGATAATAATTTTAGCATTTAGTAATTTATGAGGTAATATCTTTTTTTATTTTTTTCTCTGTCTCTACATTTTGTATCTGTGTGATGATATTA
>ERZ724520.327-NODE-327-length-25908-cov-6.973156_pt1 | contig 25908 bp, 21 predicted proteins | sample MGYA00376053_ERZ724520 | MGnify/ENA primary metagenome ERZ724520 (study PRJEB28724, sample SAMN07190886) | activated sludge metagenome | isolation source: activated sludge of sewage treatment plant in Hong Hong | place: USA: Christiansburg, Virginia | collected...
GTTCGCGCAGGTAGGACAGGCGGGCCTCCAGCTCGCGCAACTGGATGTCGTCCAGTCCGTCGGTGACCTCTTTGCGGTAGCGGGCGATAAAGGGCACGGTGGCGCCGCCATCGAGCAGTTGCACGGCGGCTTCGACCTGCTGGGGACGGACACGGATTTCTTGCGCGATCTGCGCGATGATTTTCTGCATGACGGGGTAAGGACGCTGACTCAGGTGGGTAGGCGCCAGATCGGCACCCGAATTTCTATCAAGGGCGGGAGTTTGCCACAGGTGAAAAGGCTAAATGCCGGCGTCCAGCGGCCTGAACGTCGCCAGAAACTCCGTCATCGTGTCCACCGGCAGGGGTTGGCTGATCAGATAGCCCTGGATGACGTCGCATTCCAGCAGGCGCAACTGCCGCGCCTGGTCCAGGGTTTCCACCCCCTCGGCGATGACTTCCAGTCCCAGGCTGTGTCCCAGCGCGATCACGGCCTTGACGATGGAGGCGTTGCCGGCGTTGGTGGTCATGTCGCGTACAAAGGCCATGTCCACCTTGAGTTTGTGCACTTCCAGTTGCTGCAGGTAGGCCATCGATGAGTAGCCGGTGCCAAAGTCATCAATCGACAGTTGCACCCCCAGGGCCTTGAGGTCCGCCAGCGATTGCAAGGATTTTTCGCGGTCCAGCATGACGCTGCTCTCGGTGATTTCCAGCTCCAGCTGGTGGGCGGCGATGCCAGTTTCCTGCAGTGCTTCGCGCACAGAGTCGACCAGACGGCCGCGGCTCAGCTGGATGGCCGACACGTTGACGGCCACCTGGCGCGGCGCCAGCCCGGCATCTGACCAGCGTTTGATCTGGCGGCATGCGCTGCGCAAGACCCAATCGCCCAACTGGACCACATAGCCGCTTTCCTCAGCCAGCGGGATGAATTCGATGGGTGGAATCAGGCCCCGCTGCGGATGCTGCCAGCGCACCAACGCTTCCAGCCCGACGATCAGTCCGCTGGCCAGGTCAACCTGGGGCTGGTAGTACACCCGCAACTCATCGCGCTCGACGGAGCGCCGCAGGTCGGCTTCCAGCGTCAGGCGCGCCTTGGCCCGGCCACTCATCTCGGGCGAGAAGAAGTGCAGCATGCCGCGCCCGCGCAATTTGGCCTGGTGCAGTGCGGCCTCGGCATGGCTTTGCAGGGTTTCGGCGGTCGTGCCGTCAGCCGGATACAGTGCAATACCGGCACTGGCGCCGACATACAGGCTATGGCCATCGAGCTCAAATGGACGGGCCAGTGCGTCGATCATGCGCTGGGTTACCAGGTCAAAGCCCGGCATGCCATCACCATCGTGCAGGATGATGTTGAACTCGTCGCCACCGATACGGGCGATGGCATCGCGATCGGGCAACAATTCCTTGAGGCGTCGGCCGGCCTCGATCAGCACCTGGTCACCCAGGCTGTGGCCCAGGCTCTCGTTGATGGTCTTGAAGTTGTCCATGTCCACAAACAACAGCGCAAACTGCGTCCGGTCGCGCCCGGCCCTCTGCAGGGTGTGGCCCAGCAATTCGTGAAACAGGGCGCGGTTGGGCAGGCCGGTGAGCGGGTCACGGTTGATAAAGAATTCCAGCCGCTCCTCGGCCTCGTGGCGCTTGGAGATGTCCCGGTGTGAGCCGCGTTGCCCCAGGACCTGTCCCTGCGCATCCAGCACGGTCTTGTGCACATGCTCTATCCAGTGTTCGCTGCCGTCCTTGGCGCGGATGCGGAAAATCAGCGGAGCGGGTGCTGCACCCGTGGCCACCGGGCCCTGTGAATGCCAGGCGGCCAGGTCGTCGGGGTGGATGATTTTCTCCATCAGGCCTGCATCGGCAAAAAAATCCTCTTGCACATAGCCGGTCTCCTGCTCGCAGGCGGGTGACACATACAGGTAGCTGCCGTCGGGCGCCATCCAGTACTCCCAATTGGGGGAGTAGTCCGCCAGGATGCGGTACTTTTCTTCACTCTTGTTCAGCAGCGCGGTGCGCTGCGCCACCAGCAGCTCCAGCGAGCGCCGCAGGCGGGCCAGCTCCAGGTGCGTGCGCACCCGTGCCCGGACTTCGTCGATGTCAAAGGGTTTGGTGATGTAGTCGGCGCCTCCCAGGTCAAAGCCCTTCACTTTCTGCTGGGTGGCGTCGACCACGGTGACAAAAATAACCGGTATGCGATTGCCCAGCGGTGTGGCCTTGATGCGGCGGCAGACCTCATAGCCATCCATCGCGGGCATCATGATGTCCAGCAGCACCAGGTCGGGTGGAGTGGGGCCTTGCACCAGCTCAATGGCTTTGGTGCCGGAATTGGCAACCATGATGCGGTAGTCGTCTTTGAGCGCTTCCATCAACTCGTGGATGTTGTCTGGCACATCGTCCACCAGCAGCAGCGTGGGCCGGTGCTCGGGATCGGCGTGCTGCTTGAAGTCCAGCGTCAGCGGGTTGCGGCGGTGGCGTTGCAGCTCCAGCTGGGTGTGGATGCGCCGGTGCAACAGGTCGGGATTGACCGGCTTGGTGATGTAATCGGCCACGCCCAGGGTCAGGCCGCGCGCCTCATCGGCGGCCTCGGCCAGCGCGGTCACAAAAATCACGGGGATGTCGGCGGTCTGCGGATTGGCCTTGAGCTTGGCCAGCACGGAGTAACCGTCCATGCCTGGCATTTTGATGTCCAGCAAAATCAGATCCGGTTGCGGCAGACGCTGGGCCAGTTCGATCGCCTTTTCGCCACTGTTGGCCGCCACGATGGCATAGGCGTCGCGCAGGATGTGCATCAACGCATGCAGGTTCTCATTGACGTCGTCAACAATCAGAATGCGCGCTCGGCCGTTGGTGGTAGAGGTCATGGTGGGATCACTCGGTTTGCGTATGTATGCGCTCTTGCAATTGGACCAGCAGGGCCTGTGCGGCGTCAATGTCAAATACATCGATGCGCGCGGCCAGCGCGGCGATGTCACTCGCCAGCGCGGTGCCCACCACACCGGCGCGCAATTCGGCCAGCAGGGGCTCGGCACTGCCCAGGTCATAGTCCAGCGCGTCCCGCAGGCTCTCCAGGCGTTGGCGCACCTGGCTTGGTGCCAGTGACGCCGCAGCACGGGCCGGTTCTGGCTTGGACATGACGGCCAGGTGGTCGATATCGCGCATCACGTCCTGCAACAGTGCTTGCAAGGCCGCGATTGCATCGGCCTGCGGCGGCTGGCCCTGCTTCAGCCCTGCGTCAATTTCAGCCACTTTGTCGAACAGCGCCACCGCGCCGATGTTGCCAACGACCCCCTTGAGCACATGGCAGTAGTCTTCTGCCGCGCGCAGCCCTGAAACGCTGGCCTGGCGCTGCAATTCGTCGACGGCGTGGGCGTAGTGCTCACGAAAGCGATGCAGCTGGCGCCGATAGGCGTCCACCTTGCCGCCAATGCGGCGCACACCTTCGCGGGCGTCCAGGCTGGTCAGGGCCAAAAGCTCGGGCGGCAGGTCTGCCGCCGCTGCCGGTGCGGGCAGGCGCGCGCCCCGGCGGTGGGCCGGCACCTGCACCCACTTGGCCAGCACGGCCATCAGGCGGTCGGGGGAAACGGGTTTGGTCACATGGTCGTTCATGCCGGCGTCCCGGCTTCTTTGGGCATCCTGCGCCATGGCCAGGGCCGTCATGGCAATGATGGGCAAACTGGCAAAGCGCTCCTTGCCCGGCGTCTGCGCCAGCTCCCGTATCTGGCGGGCCGCGTCCAGCCCATCGATCACCGGCATCTGGATGTCCATCAACACGGCGTCAAAGTCCCGGCGTTGGACCTTGTCGACGGCCTCTTGCCCGTTGACCGCCTCCTCGACCTCAATGCCTTCGCTGCGCAGCAACTCAGTGGCAAATTCACGGTTGATGTCGTTGTCTTCGACCAGCAGCAGCCGTGCGCCCGCCAGCTGACCACTGGTGGCCAGGTCGTGGGTCAACGCACGGGGCTTGTCCTTGCTGCCCAGAATGCGGCCACGTCCCAGCACCGACAAAATGGTGTCGAGCATGGTGGAGGGTGACACCGGTTTGACAAGAAAGCCGTCGACGCCGGCCTCCTCCGCCAGTTGCACCACGTCCTCGCGTCCATAGGCCGTGACCATGACCACCTTGGGCTGCTGAGTGATGCGGACGTCCGCATGCAGTGTGCGCGTGACCTCGTCACCGTTCATGCCAGGCATGCGCCAGTCCATCAGCACCAGGTCATAGGGCCTGTCACCGGACTGCGCGATGGCCGCAAGTGCAGACGGGCCATCGTTGGCCGTCTGCGCATCCATATGAAAAAACCGCAGCATCTCGGCCAGGATCTCGCGTGAGACCTCGTTGTCGTCCACCACCAGCACGCGAATGCCCTGGAGCAGTGGCCCGGCCTGTTCGGCCAGTTCCAGCCGCCGCACCGGGTTGTGGGGTGCGACCTTGAGTTGCACGGTGAAGCAGATCGTTGTCCCCTTGCCGGGCTGTGAATCTTCGACCCAGATCCGCCCACCCATCAGCGCCACCAGACTCTTGCTGATGGCCAGGCCCAGGCCGGTGCCGCCATAGCGACGGGTGGTGGACTGGTCGGCCTGCGTGAATTTCTCAAACAACGTGGCTTGAACTTCGGGGGCAATGCCTATGCCACTGTCGCGCACATAGACCTGCAGCGTCAGATCGGTCTCCGTGCGCGAAACGCAGCGAAAACCCAGCTCGACCTGGCCCTGCTCGGTGAACTTCACGGAATTGCTGCACAGGTTGAGCAACACCTGCCCCAGGCGCAGCGGATCGCCCAGCAGCAGGGGTGGAATGGCGACGTCGTAGCGGATCAGGAATTCGATGCCCTTGTGCTCGGACTGGTAGCCAATGGCATCGGTCAGCTGCTCCAGCACCGTGTCCAGCCCGAATTCCGTGCTTTCCAACTCCACCTTGCCGGCCTCGATTTTGGAAATATCCAGAATGTCGTTGATGATGCCCAGCAGGGAGTGCGCCGCGCCTTGTGCCTTGGTCAGGTAGTTGTGCTGGCCCGCCGTCAAATCGGTCTTCAGCGTCAGGTAGAGCATGCCCAGAATCGCGTTCATGGGGGTACGGATTTCGTGGCTCATATTGGCCAGGAACTCCGACTTGGCGTGGGTGGCGGTTTCGGCCACTTCCTTGGACTGCTGCAGTTCCTGGGTACGTGCCGCAACGATTTTTTCCAGGTTCTGGTTCAGTCCGTTGAGTTTTTGCAGGGATTCAAACAGCTGGTTGCGGCTCTCATTGAAGGCCGTGACCAGTTCACCCAGCTCGTCCCGGTAGGGGTAGGTGATGGTCTCCACCGGTGCGTCGCTGGGCTGGAAGCGCCAGCTGGCAACGGCGCGCGCAACCCGGGTCACGGTGTCGGACAGGCGAAAGCGTATGGTCCACAGGAACAGCATCCACAGCGCCGTGGTGACAATGACCGAGTTCAGCAGGATCACCATGACACCGTATTTGGTACGGTCCCACATCACATCGTGGCTGGAGTACATCTTGAGCTGGCCCACCAGGCGGGCTTCACCGCGCGGCGATTGGTAGACCAGCGGCACCACCGTCTGTTTGAAGCCGCTGAACAGGATGCCACCAACATCACCCGGTGATGCGGGCAAGCCCCCATCACTGACCAGGATGCCGCCGCTGGCGGACTCGATCTGCACGCCGCTGACGATGGCGTTCTGCCGGACTCCGCGCACGATGGAGGCCAGCTGCGGCGGGTCCAGCTCCCAGACCGCGTTGGTCACGCTGGGTGCGATGGTACGGCCCAGGGATGCCAGATCCTTGTCAATGTCGCGGCTGGCGCTGGCGTACTGGATGGCCAGTTGCATACCTGTCATGCCCAGCGCGATCAGCAGGTACCACGGGAACATGGTGTACAGCAGCCGTCGGGAGAGCGTCTGCGTTGAAAACATCAGTCATCCTTTGGGTCGGCGCTGACCATCTTAACGCCACCACCAGTGCGTATCGGGCACCACCGTGTCCGGCGGCAAAACGGGATTGTTCAGCCGGATGACCTGGCGTTTTTCCTTTGCCAGCAGGGCGATCTCCGTCGCATGGTAGGTCTCGAACAGCTTGCGAAACGACCCATCGGCCAGCGCTGCCGTGAGCCCGTGTTCGATGCGCTGGGCCAGCGCCGCGTTGTCCTTGTTGACCCAAAAATACACCGGGTAGGGAAAGTACAGCGCCTTGGTCCGCTCCACGGCCAGCTGTGGGTAGGCTAGTCTGCGCTCGCCGAGTTCGCGGCCGGCTTCATTGAGGCCCCGCGGAAAGGCGTCGAAGCGCTTGGCCACCAGCATGCCAAACAGGTTTTCATAGCTGGACGAGGTTTCGACCGTGAACCCGTTGGCACGCATGATGGGCAGGTCCGCCCACTGGCTGTTCAGGCCGAAGGTCAACTCCTTGCGCAGGGTCTGCTCGTCCATGCGGGCGATGCGCGTCTGATCGGCGGAGCGGATCACAAACACCCGAAACCCCACGATGCCGCGCAGAATGTCGATCTTGATGGGCAACATGCGGGCTTCCCGCTCGGAATTGGTGCCCAAGGCGATGACGTCAATGCCCCCGGTCTGCAGCAACTGCATGCCGCGGTTCTGGGTGATGTCGTCTGCATACGGTACCAGCCGGGTCGGCTCGCTGGCACCTTTTTCCGGAGCGTGGGCGAGGGCCAGTTCCAGCAGCTTCCAGCGGTATTCGTAGATCGGGCCGACCGGAAAATACTGTAGCGCCGCCTGCCCCGCCACCGCCAGAGGAGCGGCGGCAAACCAGGCGCCACAGAAGACGAGCAAGGCAGCGAGTCGGTTCAGCATGGAGGATTTCCTTGGGCGGGATGCAACCCGATGACCCAATGGTAAGGGGAGCCGGCAGCCGCACCCTCGAAACATGCGATGGCTTTCCCTTGTCAACGTCTGACTCAGCCAAACAAGTGATTCAGTTCCCGGTCCATCAGATCGGGGTCCCCGGTGTTGAGTTCGATGAGACGGCGCAGGCGCGTCAGACTGGTCAGATCAATGTTGCGACACTCGATGCCGACGTGCTGCCCATCGAGGTGCGCAATGACACCGGCCATCACCACCCCGTCACCATCATCGGCCAGGGGCAGTTCCAGGCGGCAGGGGGTGTGCAGGGCCAGCTTTTCCGTGGTGTCGACCTGGACCAGTGCGCCCTTGAGGGCAATGTCGATCAACTGCACCTTGAGCGTCTGGTTCTGCACATGCAGCAGTACCGCGGCCGCGAAGGGTACGCGGGCGTATTGGCGAAGGCCTTTGACCGGACCGGGTTTCATGCTGGATTACCTCCCTTCAGGGTATGCCAAGCCTACGCCGCTCCGCGACAAAGCGCAATGCTCCCGGTCAGGCCCGCAGCGCTTTCTTCAGCTCCACACCCAACTCGGGCTTGTGGGCAAACGGATCGGTGGGGTTGCGTGCCTGCAGCACGTCTTCCAACCGGGTCTGCACCGAGCCAATGGCCTTGGGGTGGCTGTATATGTAGAACTGATTGGCTGCAATGGCATTGAAAACCATTTGCGCCACTTCGGCCGCCGTCACCCGGCCGCTGCCGACGGCCTTGTCGCTCATGGCCTGGCCGATCAACTGGCTCTGCGTGGGCTTGGCTTCGACCTTGAGTGCGTCGGGGCGGTTGCGGTGGCTCTGGCTGATACCGGTGGGCACAAAGAAGGGGCACAGCACGCTGGCGCTGATCTGGTCGGTCACCAGCGCCAGGTCCTGGTACAGGGTCTCGCTCAGGGACACGACGGCGTGCTTGCTGACGTTGTAGATGCCCATGTTGGGCGCATTGAGCAGGCCGGCCATGCTGGCGGTGTTGACGATGTGACCCTGGTAGCTGGGGTCGGCCTTGGCGGCGGCCAGCATCATGGGGGTGAACAGGCGCACGCCGTGCGCCACACCCATGAGGTTCACGCCCAGCACCCACTCCCAGTCCTGGACGGTGTTCTCCCAGATCAGGCCCCCTGCTCCCACACCGGCGTTATTGAACACAAAGTGCGGGGCACCAAAGCGCGCAAAGGCCGCATCGGCCAGAGCCTGCATCTGGTCGGCCTTGGACACGTCCACCCGCATGGCCAGCACCGGGGCTCCCAGGGCCTGCATTTCGGCCACGGTTTTGTCCAGCGCGTCCTGCTGCACATCGGCCAGCACCAGGTTCATGCCCAGCCTGGCGCCGATGCGCGCGCACTCCAGGCCAAAGCCGGAGCCGGCACCGGTGAGAACGGCGGTCTTGTTTTTGAAATCAGAAATCATGTAAGTGCTCCAAGTAATGTGAAGTGAGCGCCGCCGGGCCGCCCCAAGGTGCGAGGGCCCCCTTGGGGGGCAGCGAAATACGCGAAGCGATGAGCGTGGGGGTCTAAGGACTCCACAGCATTTCAAGGTGGTCAATGCCGTCTTCGACATAGGGCAGGCCCATGTCGACGAAGCCGTGCTGGCTGTAATAGTCTTTCAGCCGGGCCTGCGCGCCAATGCGGATGGGCTGCAGCCCCCACAGGGTGTGCACCGATGACACGGCCCGGGCTATCAGCGTGTGCCCCAGGCCCTGGCCGCGCACAGCGCCGCTGGTGATGACTCGGCCAATGCTGGCCTCGGCGAATTTAACCCCGGCGGGAAACAGGCGCGCATAGGCCACCAACTGGTCGCCTTCATGCCCGGTTGTGCGCTGGGTACCCAGCAGGTGCACGGCCTGGTCGTCGGCGCCATCCATGTCCTGAAACGCACAGTTCTGCTCCATCACAAACACCTCGGTGCGCAGTTGCAGCACCGCATAGAGTTCGCGCACGGTCAGGTTGTCGAAGGTGGCCAGTTTCCACTGCACGTCTGGCACTGCGGGACTTGCTTCGCTCATGCTGGAGAAACAGCCTTCAACGCGTAGCCAATGCGGGGGAAATGCACATGCACGGTGCCGGCGCGTTCGTCCACGCGCTTGAGCGTGTAGCGGGTGCGCGTGGCGGCCACCAGTTCGCCTTCGGTCGCCTCGGGCCCAAAGGTCTCGGCCGCAACCGTGACCCGGCTACCCAGCGGGATGCCGTGTTCGTCCTGGAAGGTATTGTCTTTCTGGTCTGCAGCCCTCGTGGATTCTGAACATACCGCTATCGCTTCTGTAGCAGAGCATTTTTCCATGCGGCCATGGCCCAGGGCTGCCATACGGTCCATCCAGGCCAGCACCGCGGGCGTGGCGTCCAGAATGCCGGCCATCACCGGCACGCGGTGCCGGCTGAACCACAGGGGGTGGTAGCAGGCGAAGTCTGCCACGCAGGGGGCGCTGCCCATCAAAAAGTCCTGGCCCTCCAGCATGTTGGCAATGCGCCGCAGATACGACTTGTAGGCCGCCGTGGCGTCGCCCGGGCGCAGGCGCGTCATGCCGGCGGACATGGCGGCGCGGTCCGCACCGAAGGCCTTGGCCGCCTCGGGCGGTGCACCGTCAAACATGGCGGCGGCGCCCTTGGGCTGCAGGTTGTAGGCCATGGCCGCCCAGAACAGCGTGGTGTCGGCCCACTGGGCCAACACGCGGGCCAGGCCCTTGTGGCTCTCGGGGAACAGCGCTGGCGTGGGCTGGATGTGCTCCAGCACGTCGCAGATCAGCGCGCTGTCGCAGTACACGTCGGAGCCGATCTGCAGGAACGGCGTCTTGCGGTAGCCGCCGGTCAGGGCCTGCACGTCGGGCTTGGGCATGATGGCGGGCACGATGACCGATTTCCAGGCCAACTGCTTGTAGCCCAGCACCAGCCGGACTTTTTCGGAGAACGGCGAGGTGGCGTAGTGGTGCAGGATGATGTCGGACATGTTGGCTCTCAGATCAATTTAACCAACTGCTTGCCAAAGTTCTTGCCCTTGAGCAGGCCCAGGAAGGCTTCGGGCGCGGCAGCAAGACCCTGCGCAATGCTCTCGCGGGCGCGCAACTTGCCGGTGGCCACCAGGGTGCCCAGTTCGGTCAGCGCTTCGGGCCAGACTTCCATGTGTTCGCTGACGATAAAGCCCTGCACCTTCAGGCGCTGGGTCAGGATCAGGGCCGGGTAGCTCAGTGGCAGCGGCGCGCCGTCGTAGCCGGCGATCATGCCGCAGACGGCTATGCGGCCAAAGGCGTTCATGCGCGGCAGCACCGCGTCCAGCACCATGCCACCGACGTTCTCGAAATAACCGTCGATGCCATTCGGGCAGGCCTCGGCAATGGCCTTGGACAGGGACGCAGCCGTGCTGTGCAATTTGTAGTCGATGCAGGCGTCAAAGCCCAACTCTTCGACCGCGTATTGGCATTTGTCCGGACCGCCGGCAATGCCCACCGTACGGCAACCGCGCGCCTTGGACAAGGCCGCAAAGGCGCTGCCCACGGCACCGGTGGCGGCACTCACCACCATGGTTTGCCCAGCTTTGGGTTCGATGATCTTGACCAGGCCATACCAGGCCGTGACGCCGGGCATGCCGACGGCGCCCAGGTAGGCGCTCAAGGGCACGTGGGTGGTGTCGACCTTGCGCAGCGCACCGGGTTGCGTGGCATCGACCACGCTGTACTCCTGCCAGCCGCCCATGCCGACGACCTTGTCGCCCACGGCGAATTTGGGGTTGCGCGATTCGGCGATCTCACCCACCGTGCCGCCGCCCATGGTCTGGCCCAGGGCCTGGGGTTGGGCATAGCTCTTGGCGTCGTTCATCCGGCCGCGCATGTACGGGTCCAGGCTCAGGAAGTGGTGGCGCACCAGCACCTGGCCTTCGGCCAGGGCCGGCGTTTCGCTGGTCACCAGTTTGAAGTTGCTGGCAACGGCCTCGCCCACAGGGCGGTTGTCGAGGTGGATTTGGTGGTTGATTGGCATGGTAGGTGTCCGTTGGGTGCAAAGGGGTTGACTGCAGTATGCTATCTAAATAATAGCAAACTGCATAGCATTGACGAGGGCTAGAGGCCCATTCAGTCAGTAGGGATTGCGCTGGACGTGGTATTCAGCGGGTTTGACGTTTTGGTGCCGGTGGGCAGCCGTTTTACAAACTTGAAGGTGCCGGTCGCATGCGCACATTTGCGCCCTGCCGCGTCGAACACGGTGGACTGCGTAAACGCCATCGTGACCGTGCGGTGGATCAGTTCGCCCTTGGCCACCAGGGGGCCAATGGCCGGCTGCATGAAGCTGGTCTTCATCTCGATGGTGACCACGCCCATCTCGGGCACCTGGCTGCGCGCCGCCGTCGCCATGGACACATCCAGCAGCGTCATCAGCGCGCCGCCGTGGGTGACCGAAAACGAATTGAGATGCTCAGGCTTGGCGGTGTAGGCAATCTCGGAATGGCCGCCTGCGAATTGGGTCAGTTCAAACCCCAGGTGTTTGACGAAGGGGATTTCCACCCCGAAGCCGACGGCCTTATCCCACATGTCAACCTCCAGTGACTACGGACACGCCGCCGTCCACCGCCAGCCACTGGCCGGTGATGTGCTTGCCGGCGGCCGACGCGTAGAGCACGCACAGGCCCTTCAGGTCCTCGTCATCGCCCAGGCGCTTGAGGGGCGCGCCGGCGGCCAGCTTCTCCTCACCAAGGGCCTTGAGCGTGCCCATGGTCATTTTGCTGGGGAAGAAGCCCGGGCAGATGGCGTTGACAGTGATGTTGTACTTGCCCCATTCCGCTGCCAGGGCGCGCGTGAAGTTGAGCACGGCGCCCTTGGACGTGTTGTAGGCAATGGTGTTCATGCCTTCGGGATTGCCGTTCAAACCGGCAATGGACGAGATGTTGATGATGCGCCCCGAGCGGCGCGCAATCATGCTCTTCTTGGCAATCGCCTGGCTGAGCAGAAAGTAGCCGCGCACGTTGAGGTTCATGACCTTGTCCCAGGCATCAGCGGGGTGGTCTTCGGCGGGCGCGCCCCAGGCGGCGCCGGCGTTGTTGACCAGGATGTCGACATCGCCCATGCGCTGCAGGGTTTCGTCGGCCAGGCGGGTGATCTCGCTGTCCTTGGCGCAGTCGGCGGCAACCCAGCGGGCGTCGATACCGGCGGCCTGCAGTTCGGCGCAGGCCTGCTCCAGGTCTTCGGCCTTGCGCGAGCTCAGCATCACCTTGGCGCCGGCTTCGCCCAGGGCGTGGGCCATCTGCAGGCCTAGGCCACGGGAGCCGCCAGTGACCAGGACGGTCTTGCCGGTGAGGTCGAACAGTTGTTGGATGGTGCGTGCGGTCATCGGTTAAGTCTCCAAAAAAATCATTGTGCTGGAATTTAAGGGATTCGTGCGGGGGCGGCTGTCTCTGGGGCGATAGGCGGGGGCGGCACGACGAGGTGCCGCCTTGTCAGCCTCCGTCGCCGCGTCGCTTGATCCGTGCCTTTTCCAACTCTTCCGCTTCCCGCGCAAGCTGCGCCCGCGTCTGTTCATTGCGTGCATGGTCCGCATCAATGGTGGCGAGTTGGGCCGCCGAGTACCGCAGTTCAGCCGGAATGGGGGCCGAGCAGAATTCACACGTCGGGTTGCGGCGGTTAAAAATGGTGCGCCCACAGCTGGGGCACTGGTAGCGACTGGAAATCAAAAGGCGTCTTGCGGGAAATCCGCGCACGTCAAATCACGTGACTCCACTACGCCCAGCCAGGCGCCGATCTTGGGCAGTTCGTAGTGGAAGAAGAAACGGGTCGCACCCATGCGCCCCTGTGTCGCAGCGGTGGCCTGTGCGGCGTCAAGCTCCAGCGCCCTGGCGGCCACGTCCAGCCAGATCCAGGCCAGCACCGTGTGGCCAAAGGCCTGCATATAAGGAACGGCGTTGGCCAGCGCTTCGGTGGGGCTGCCAGTGGCCCAGGCCTTTTGGGTTGCCGCTGCGACCTGTTGCAAGGCCTGGCCCAACGCCTTCGCGTGCCCAGCCAGGTCCGGCAGGTTTGCAGCCTTCTGGATGGTGGCCGTCATGCGTGCCGCCAGCAGTTGCAGTCCCCTGCCCTCCTCCATCAGCACCTTGCGACCCAGCAGGTCGGTGGCCTGGATACCGTGCGTGCCTTCGTGGATCATGTTGAGGCGGTTGTCGCGCCAGTATTGCTCCACCGGAAAGTCGCGGGTGTAGCCGTAGCCGCCGTGGATCTGGATGGCCAGGGAGTTGGCTTCCAGACACCACTCGCTGGGCCAGCTCTTGGCAATGGGGGTCAGCACTTCCAACAGCAGGCGAGCATCGTTGGCGGCATCGCCTCCGGCGGTGTGGTGCTCGTCCACCAGACGGGCGCAGTACAGCTCCAGCGCCAGCGCACCTTCGCAATAGGCCTTTTGGGCCAGCAGCATGCGCTTGACGTCGGCGTGTTCGATGATGGCGACTTGGGGTTTAGTCGCGTCCTTGCCGCTCGCGCCCAACGGACGCCCCTGTGGGCGGTTGCGCGCATAGTCCAGCGACGCGTAATAGCCCGCCATGCCCAGCATGGTGGCGGCGATGCCGACACCGATCCGCGCCTCATTCATCATGTGGAACATGCACTGCAAGCCCTTGCCCGCCTGGCCCACCAGATAGCCCACAGCGCCCGCGCCATTGCCGTAGGGGCCATCCTGCCCCACCGGGAACTTGCCTTCGCCAAAATTGAGCAGCGTATTGGTCGTCCCACGCCAGCCCAGCTTGTGGTTCAGGCCAGCCAGGGCCACGTCGTTGCGAACGCCACTTAGCGTTCCGTCGGGGTTGACCATTTTCTTGGGCACGATGAACAGCGAAATGCCGCGTGTGCCGGGCACCAGTTTGCCGTCGGCATCCGGAATCTTGGCCAGCACCAGGTGGATGATGTTCTCGGTCAGCTCATGCTCGCCGCTGGAGATCCACATCTTGTTGCCCTTGAGGCGGTAGCGCGCGCCCAGGGGATCGGACTCAAAACCTTCGCCGTCCGGCACGGCGCGGGTGGCCACATCCGACAGGCTGGAGCCGGCCTGCGGCTCGGACAGGCACATGGTGCCCGAGAAACGACCGGCGAATTCGTTCTTGGCAAACACCTCTTTTTGCATTTCCGTGCCGTGCGTCATCAGCAGGTTGGCGTTGCCGGTGGTCAGCATGCCGGAACCGATGCTGACCGAGGCGCAGGCAAAAAAGGCATTGGCTGCGGCCTCCACGCTGTACGGCAATTGCATGCCGCCCATCTCGTAATCCTGTGCGGCACTGAGCATGCCGGACTCTGCGTAGGCGCGGTTGGCCTCATGGGTGGCCTGCGGCAGAACGACTTTTTCGCCATCAAAATGTGGCTCCTGCATGTCCACCAGCCGGTTGAACGGTGCGTACTTGTCGCGGGCGATGCGTTCGCAGGTGTCCAGAACGGCGTCAAAGGTGTCCCGCGAGTGGTCGGCAAAGCGTTCGCGCTGGGCCAGGGCGCTGGTGTCTAGCCAGTCGTTGAGCAAAAAATCGATGGTGGGACGCAAGTTCATGGTGAATTCCAGCAAAAAACAGCCTTTAGCGTACCGGGTCGGCACGCAGATGGGTGCCACCAACGAGACAAGCCAGGGCCAACGGGCGAAAAAAAGGCTCCCACCATTGCTGGTAGGAGCCTTTTGAAATCAGGCGACCCGCGCCTGAACCCGAATCAGAACTCGTAACGTGCAGTGATCTGCACGGCCCACTGCGACTCGCCCTTGGCCTGGCGCAGGGTCAGATCGTCATCTGCCGATTTCACTGCATACACATACCGGCCCGAAGCATCGATACCACCGTAGTTCACAAAGGTGCGGCGCGCACCACCGGAAGAACTGAATGCCATCTCGTTGATACGGCCCCACTCCTTGTTGATCAGGTTGCCGATGTTGAAGATATCCAGCGAGACCACGCTTTTGTGTTTGGGTGCAAAGCCGGGCATTTCCTGGCTGATACGCACGTCAAAGTTGTGCACAACCGGTGAGGTGCTGCCGTTGCGCTTGACCAGAGTGCCCTTCGCATCCGACAGTTCCTGGTTGGCGTTGACGATAGCCCAGAAGCGGTCTTCGTTGGGGTGGTTGGTGGGGGTATCGCCTGCAAACACCACTTCACCCGACTGGGGGCCCTTGGGGATGTACATCAGGTCGTTGCCGGAGATGTTGTCACCATTCAAGTCATTGGCGTAGGTCCAGCTATAGGGTTTGCCGGAGCGACCTTCGTAGAACAGGCCGACGGTGGTTTTGTACTTGCCAGCATAGGCCGTGGACCAGTTCAGGGACGCATTGAGGCGGTCCTTGGTCAGGTAGGCCGAGTTGGAAGCGACTTCCTCATTCGGATTGAAGATCGAACGGGCGTTGAAGTTAGACGATGACACCGACGATGTCAGCGGGCTCACTTCCGTTGCGTCCGTGCGGGTATAGGCCACGTTCCAGTCCATGCCATAGACGCGTGGGCCTGTCAACGACAGGGTAATGGCGTTGCCACCACCTTCAGACGTCTTGGTGGCCAGCAACACATCGGCAAATGCCACGTTGCTCATGGCCTTGGTGCTGACGCCGCAGGTGCTGACGGCGCTGCCATTGGCCCAGCAGGTGGGGTCGTAGCCCTTGGCGTTGTAGAACATCTGGCGACCATCCGGACCGGTGCGTGTGGGGCCACCCAGGTTCAGGTGCTGGTAGTAAATGCCATTCCTGTTCTTGGTTCCCAGCCATTCGGCTCCAACGATCAAACCGCCAAAGGGCAGTTCGGCATCGATGGCCAGGTTGGCTTTCCACACCGATGGCTGACCGAGCCCGTTTTGAACGAAGTCAACGTTGGACGCTGGCGACGAACCCGCGAAATTGGTCGGCTGATTCAAAGGGTCGGTACTGAAAATGCCGCCGCCGGGTGGGCAAGCTGCAAAGCCCAGGGTTCCGCACGCGATGATGCGCGTTGCCAGGCCGGTATTGGAGTACGGGTTGGACAGCCACACATTGGCGGCAGCACCCTGGAACAGACCGAAACCGCCGCGAACCTGCGATTTCTGCTTGTTTTCCATATCCAGCGCGTAATTGAATCCCACGCGCGGCTGGAACAATTGCTGGCCATCCACCGTGGCCGAGTTGTCCAGACCAAAGCCGCCAGTATTGCGGGTCACGACACCGGCTGGCGTGACGCTGCCGGCTACCGTCGGGGCTGCAGCTGCAGCGTTGAACTGCGGCTTGTCATTGGTTCCGAGTTGGTCCATGCGGACACCGGCCGTAAGCGTCAGCTGTTTGCTGGCAGTCCAGGTGTCTTGCAGGAACAAGCCGGTGTTACGCAACGTCCACTGCGCCGTGCCGTTGTCCAGCGACCCGCCGGGCACAGGTACCTGCACCTGGTAACTGGTCGGTCGGCCCTTGTTGAAGTTTTCCAGAATAGCCGCTTCAACTTGGGCAGCGGTAGCCGTTGCGCAATTGATCGCACCAAAACTGTAGGTGTAGGTGGCGCTGCTGTTTTGGCAACTGAACGTGTAGTTGCCCTTGCTGTTCTGGAAGAAGGCGTTGTAGACCTTGTTGTTGTCCAGATCGGCACCAAACTTGAGTTCGTGTGCGTCCAGGTTCCAGGTGGTGCCGAAATACGCGTTTAGCGTCTTGGTATCGAGCACGTTGGTGTGGCGGCTGCGTTCGGTTCCAAAGTTCAGGAAGCGGCTGCCGGTGTTGACGCCGGCGGGCGCGCCAGCAGGCGCTGCACCGGTGTACTGGAAAGCCATGGCTGGCAAGTCAGCGTAGTTGAGGGGCACGCTGTTGTAGTCGCGGTTGGACAGCTTGAACTCGGTGGACACATTGGGTGTCCAGTCGGCAAACCATTGGGCGACTACGGTGTCAATCTTCTTCTTCTGGTCCCACCACTGTGATGTCAGTTGCAGACCGGTTGCGCTATAGCCGCTAAAGCTTCCGTTGTTGGTATCGCTTTGTTCGGTGCGCGCGAATCGCACGTTGGCGCGGTGCTGGTCGTTGATGTTCCAGTCGACCTTGAACAGATAGTCTTTGGCAGACAAGGAGGTCGGGCCGGTGGAGTCTCCAGCATTGAATCCATAGCGTGTGGTGGCGGCATTCTTGAGCGCATCGATGGATGCCTGGGAAATGGCCACGTTGGTGAATTCGCTGCCAACCGGCCCAAATTCTGGCTGGGCACGGTTGCTCTTCAGCTCTTCATAGCTGGTAAAAAAGAACAGCTTGTCTTCGATGATGGGGCCACCCAGCGTAAAGCCCTTGGTGTCTTCCTTGAAGGGCAAAAAGCTGAAATAGCTGTCTGTCGTCTTGTTGTATCGCTGGCCGCCCATCTTTTCATTGCGATAGACGTAGTAGACGCTGCCCTTGAGCTCGTTGGTGCCGGACTTGGTCACCGCGTTGATATTGGCACCGGTGTAGCCCTGCTGGGTTACATCGTAGTTCGACAGATTCACCTGTACCGACTGGATGGCGTCAATCGAAATCGGCTGTTTGGTGGTGGGCAGGTTGTTGGCTTCCAGGCCAAAGGTGTCGTTGGTGCGCACGCCGTCGATGGTGATCGAGTTGTAGCGGCTGTTCTGGCCACCGGCTGAAATCTCACCGCGCTCCTTGTCGGTCTGGGAGAGGCGGGGGTCAGAGCGTGCATAGTCCTGCAGGTTGCGTCCGATGGATGCATACGCATCCAGCTCTTTGCGGCCGATGTTGGTGCCGGAGCCCATGCTCGCGCTGTTGAACTTGTTGTTGGCAGAACCGGTGACTACCACCGTGCCCAAAGCCGTACCGCCAATCTTCAGATCCAGCGTCAAATTCTCTGCCAATTGCAGATAGACGTCATCGCGCGTGTTCTTGTCGTCGCCCTTGATCACCACAATGGTGTAGGGACCACCCACGCGCAGGCCGCGCGCGGAGTAGCGGCCTTCGGCATCGGTGACCAACTTATTGGCCGAACCCGATTCGGTGTGAACAATGCTCACGGTCGCGCCAACAACGGGCTTTCCGTCGGCACCGGTGATCTGACCGCCGATGGCCGCCGTGGTGTTCTGCGCCAGTGCCGGTGCGGCAACCACCAATGCGACCGCTGCGCTCAGCACCGTTCGCGAAAAGCCTGAAAAAATATGATCGTGACTGCTGCGCATCCTGATTGCTCCTTAAAGAGATAGCACCAACTGAAATTAAGTGAAGTGTAAAAAAGCGTAAAGAACTGCAATATACCCATATAGTTAACCATATGGTCAGGAAACTTTTGTGACAGCTGTTGTATTCCAGTCACCAACAGTATGATTCTCAGTCCCTCACCGCCACGCCCGAAAACGGGGTCCCCACTTTGGAGCAGCGCCCTTGCAAATGCACCGATTTATTGCACTTTTAAAGTGCGTTTCAAAACCCTATCTGGGGTTTTCCCTGATCGTTCTTTTGGCCGGGTGCGCTACGCCCCCGCTGCCCCCGCAGGCTCCATCCGCTGCGTCGCCATCGAAGACCGAACTGAGCATTTTTTCGATCAATGACTTTCATGGTCACATCCAGCCCAAGTCACCCGTCCCCCTTTCGCCCCGCTTGCCCGATCCGCAATCGGGCGAACTGAAAGCCCAGGCCGCCGGTGGAGTGGCCTACCTGGCAACCGTGCTGGACACGCTGCGCTCGCAGCGCAAGAACCAGGTGTTTGTGGCGGCCGGAGACTTGGTGGGTGCGTCACCCCAAATGTCTTCCCTGCTGAAGGACGAGCCCACGGTCAGTGCGCTGGGGCAACTGGGGCTGGCGGCTTCTTCGTTGGGCAACCACGACCTCGACGCAGGCCTGCCCGAGTTGCTGCGCAAGACCCGCGGGGAGTGCCCGAGTACCGGCTGCGCCTGGCCAGAGTTCAAGGGTGCCAGTTTTCCGTTCCTGGCGGCCAATATGTTTGAAACCGAAACCGGCAAGCGCGTACTGCCCAGCCATATGCTGAAAGACATCGCCGGCTTCAAGGTGGCCTTTGTCGGGGCTGTGACCCGCGATGTGCCCAAGGTGACGATTCCAAAAAGCATTGTCGGTCTGCGCTTTGCCGACGAGGCCGACACGCTCAACGCCCTGGTGCCCGAACTGCGGGCCGCTGGTGCCCAGGTGCTGGTGGCCATCATGCATGAAGGCGCCATGTATAACGGCGGGGCCAACGACCCCAGTTACGCCTGTCCGGGTCTGCAGGGGCGCGGCGTGGATATTGCCAAACGGCTGGACCCCGCTTACGCCATCATCATCAGCGGCCACACCCACCAGGCCTACACCTGCAAGATCGATGGCCGGTTGATGGTGCAGGCGGGAAGCTTTGGCGGCTGGCTGACCGAGAGCCGCCTGACGCTGGACGCCACCGGCAAGGTGCTGGATGCGCAAGCCATCAACCATCCGGTCTTGCAAGGTGTGTATGCACCGAATCCGGCCTTTGTGGCACTGGTGGCACGTGCGGCGGCACTGACCACGGCCGCCCGCAACAAGCCCGTCGCCGATCTGACGCGTGGCGCAACCCGAATGGCCACCGCACCGTTTGGCGACACCACGCTGGGCAACCTGGTGGCCGATTCGCATCTGGCCTTTGCCAAGAAACGTGGTGCGGTGGATATTGGCATCACCAATTCCGGCGGCATCCGCGCGGACCTGACCGTGGAGCCAGGGCGTACCACGACCCTGAGCGATTTGTTTGCCATCCAGCCGTTCACCAACGAGCTGATTGCACTCACCCTCACGGGTGCGCAATTGCAGGAATTGATCCGCCGTCAGTTGAACAGCCGACGTGCGAACGGTCCGGCGACCTTGCAGGTCTCCCATAACCTGCGCTACCAGTGGAGCCAGGCGCCGGGCGCCGAGCCCGTGCTGGAGTCTGTCACCGTGGACGGCAAACCGCTGGATCTGACCCATGATTACCGCATCGTCGCCAACAACTTCACGGCAGAGGGCGGCAACGACCTCAACATGATGAAGCAGGGCCGCGACCGCGTGGTGGTTGGCATGGACATCGACGCCTTCGAAGAATGGCTGCGCGAGAATCCCAAGGCCATGGACCAGATTGAACCCGGCCGCATAGTGAGAAAGTAGTCAGGGCACCAGTTCATAGAGGGCCGATCCGTCGCTGTTGTCCTTGATCAGCCGTATGTTGGGTTGGCCCGGCAGATACCGCTGGGCCGAACTGGCCGACAGAAAGGTCAGGCGCACGCCGGGCACGGGGGCGATGCGCCAGTTGCCATCGGCTGAGGGGTTGACCTGTTTGTTGCTGGACAGCATGTCCGACATGCGCAGGTACTCGATCAGCACCTGGCGGTTTTCTTCCGGTGCCTCCAGCACCACCTTGCTGGCGTTGAGACCCGGGAAATTTCCGCCACCAAATGCCCGGTAGTTGTTGGTGGCCACAATGAATCGGGCATCGGGCAGCACCGGGCTGCCCTGGTAGCTCAGATTCCTGACACGGTGTGCATCGGGTGCCACCAGTTTGCCGTTGTTGTCGTAGCGGGCCGGTTGGGTTACATCAAATTCATAGGTCACGCCATCGAGCGTGTCGAAGTTGTATGAGCGAAACGTGTCATTCAACACCGACTGCTGCGCGGCCCCCTTGGGATCAATCTGGTTGAATTGCCCGGCCGACATTTCAATCCATTCCCGCACCTCGGCGCCCGTCAACAGCATGGCCTTCAGGGTGTTGGGGTAGACATAAAGGTCCGCCACGTTTTTGATGGCCAAAGGCCCGGCGGGGATGTCCGTGTAGTAGTCCCAGCCCTGGCGCCCACCCGTCTTGAACGGCGCAGCGGCTGACAAAACCGGGTACTTTTCGTAGTCCGTCCCTTGCATGGCGCGCTGGACGTAGGCCCTCTGCGCGTTCGACACAATCTGAACCGAAGGGTCGTCGCCCACCAGCGCGAAGTAGCTGTAAATGGGTGCGCTGCTAAAGGCCACCCTGTTGCGCACATATTCCAGTGTGGCGGCGTGTACGTCGCCAATGGTCTGCTCGACCATCGGATCCGCCGCGGCAACCGAAAGGCGCGTGGTCCGGTCGAAAATCGGACGGATGGATGCCCGGCTATCCAGCACTTTCCAGCTGCCGCTGGCGTTGTCCAGCGTGAAATCAATCACCCCGAGGTGATCCCCCCAACGCCCGGGCATGACCGCGGCCACGCCGCTGATGGTGCCCCGCTCAATGTTCACGTTGGGATAATCGGCAAAGGCCTTGCTCGGAAACTCGGCATGGGAGTGGCCAAATAACACAGCATCCACACCCGGAATTTCGGTCAGCGGGCCGACCGCATTTTCAGTAAACCGGGCGACCGGACCCTTTTCGAAACCCGCATGCGGAATGGCAATCACCAGTTGCGCACCCTGTGCACGCATCAGGGGAACATATTTCCTGGCCGTCTCCAATACATCGCGGGCGATGACCTTGCCCTCCAGATGCCCCTTGTCCCACAGCATGATTTGGGGCGGTGCAAACCCAATCACCCCGACCTTGATCGCGTGGGTCTTGCCTTGGGCGTCGACCAGTTGGCGATCGAGCAGCACATAGGGTGTGAAGGCGTGCCGGGCCTGGTCCGAATTGCGATGTTCGTCCGCCACATAGATGTTGGCATTGACATAGGGGAAATTGGCGCCCTTCAGCGAGCGCCGCAGAAAGTCCAGGCCGTAGTTGAACTCGTGGTTCCCGATGTTGGCCGCGTCGTAGCCCAATTGGTTCATGACGCGGTAGGCCGGGTGCGTCTGGCCGTCTTTGAGCGGGCTGACCTTGGCGACAAAGTCCCCCATAGGATTGCCCTGCAGCAAGTCGCCGTTGTCAAACAGCAGACTGTTAGGGGCTTCGGCACGCGCGGCCTTGATCAACGCAATGGCGCGGGCCAGACCGTACTGGTCTGTGGTCTTGTCCTGGTAATAGTCGTAACTCAGCAGATTCATGTGCACATCCGTGGTCTCCAGAATGCGCAAACGCACCTCTGCGCCCTGCCCGACGCTGCACAGCAGCAGGGCGAAACAGCCCAATCCCAGTGTCCGGATGGCCGCTAAAGTCTTGATTGATCGCATGCGCATGAATATCTCCACCTGTCTGAGTGCTTTTGGCAATCAGAGACTGTAACCAATCTGCGTGTGAGGTTGCCTATTTCCGCTAAAGTGGGCCCATGACACGGGTAACACAAGACACGCAGACCACACGGCTTCATTCGCGCAAACAGCCGCAGTCCAAGACCGATTTGTTCGTGTCCTTCTCGAAGTTGGCGCTTCAGGGTTTCGGTGGCGTACTGGCCATCGTGCAGCGTGAACTTGTGGAAAACAAGCAATGGTTGACCCAGGAGGAATTTCTGGAAGACTGGGCCGTCGCCCAGATTTTGCCCGGCCCCAATGTGGTCAACCTGTCACTGATGATCGGTGATCGCTACTTTGGCTTCCGGGGGGCTTTGGCGGCACTGGCGGGCATGTTGATCTTTCCCCTGGTCATCGTGCTGGTGTTGGCTGCACTGTTTGGCGGTGTAGCAGACACACCGGCCGCCCAGGGCGCATTGCAGGGTATGGGTGCCGTGGCAGCGGGTCTCATAGCGGCCACGGGCATCAAACTGGTGGGTGCGCTGAAGCACAACGCCATGGGGCTCACCGTTTGCTGGGCTCTTGCTGTACTGAGCTTTGTGGCCATCGGTTTGTTGCGCTGGCCCTTGGTGTGGGTCTTGCTCGGCGCAGGTGGCGTGGCCTGCCTTTGGGCCTATCGATGCCTGGAAACCAAGCGACCAACGGAGGCTGCGCCGTGACGACCGTGCTTTCCGGTGCGGACTGGCTGGCTTTGCTGGTGCATTTCATGTCGCTGTCCCTGTTGGCGATTGGTGGCGCCATTACCACTGCCCCGGAGATGCACAGCTATCTGGTCAACGACAAGGCATGGCTGACCGACAGCCAGTTCACGTCCTCCATCGCACTGGCGCAGGCGGCTCCTGGTCCCAACGTGCTGTTCATCGCGCTCTTGGGATGGAACGTCGGCATGAATGCAGGCGGCGGCATGGCGGCGGGTCCCCACGCCTGGTGGCTGGCGCTGGCCGGTGTGGGTATTGCGATGGTCGGCATTCTGCTGCCCAGCACCACGCTGACGTTTGCAGCCGCACGCTGGGGCCATCAAAACCGGGAATTGCGCGCGGTGCGGGCCTTCAAGCAGGGCATGGCGCCCATTGTCATCGCCCTGCTGATTGCCACGGGCTGGATACTGGCCGCCAGCCAGGGCAGCCCGGTGGAACATTGGCGCGGGTGGCTGCTGACGGTGGTGACTGCATTGCTGGTATGGCGCACCAAACTGCACATGCTGTGGATGCTGGGCACCGGCGCCGTGCTGGGTGCGTTGGGATTTTTATGACCAACACCGCACGCCTTCAGCGCGGATTTTCAAAAAACACGTAGTTCGATGCGTAGTCGCTGATTTCGAAATAGACTTTTTTCTCACCGGGATCGGCCACCATGTTCAGGTTTTCGTCCAGCACCCCATAGCCAAACCGGTACGGCCGCGGCTTGTTGTCGTCGGTCCCCATGGCGGTGGAGAGCTTGTCGATCTTGATGAAGCGGCGTACCAGTTTGTCACCGGCATAGACTTCCAGCACACCGTTGGTGCCGGTCCAGTTCTGGATATCGCGGCTGATCTTGTTTTGCTGCTCCTGGGTGCAAGCCGTAAGGAATAATACAGTGCTAGCCCCCGTCAATATTGTACCCAGAGCTACTGATTTGATAGCAATCATGATTCTTGCCTTAGACAGTACGCTGGCGCAACGCCTCGTACAAACACACACCGCTGGCCACTGACACGTTCAGGCTCTCGACCGCACCGCGCATCGGAATGCTCACCAACGCATCGCAGGTCTTGGCCGTCAACTGGCGCATGCCCTGCCCTTCAGCCCCCAGCACCAGCGCCACTGGGCCTTTGAGATCGGCCTGGTACAGGGTGGAGGTTGCGGTGTCGCTGGTGCCAATGATCCAGATATTGCGTTCTTTCAGCTCATTGAGGGTACGGGCCAGATTGGTAACCATAAAATAGGGCACCGTCTCGGCCGCTCCACTGGCCACCTTGGCCACGGTGGCGTTGATGCCCGCCGCATGGTCTTTGGGGGCAATAACAGCATGCACACCAGCACCATCGGCCACCCGCAGGCAGGCGCCCAGGTTGTGCGGGTCGGTCACACCATCGAGCACCAGAATCAGCGGTGGCGTGCGTTGCTCGGGCGGCAGTTCCGCATTGGCGGCTTCCAGGTCTTCCAGCAGCTCGTCCAGCGAATGCACCTGTGCAATGGGCTGCACACGTGCCGCAATGCCCTGGTGCCCATGGCCACCGCACATCTTGGACAGGCGGGCGCCATCGGACTCGATCAGCTTGACGCCAGCCTCATTGGCCCGGTCCAGAAAACTGCGCATGCGGGCATCTCGCCGGGTAGGCTCGAAATGGATTTCAATAATCGATTGGGGTGCTGTCTTGAGACGCACGCCCAGGGCATGGAAGCCGAAAAGAACTTTGGATGAAGACATGCACCGATTATCGCGGCTAGACCAATTGCCCGGCCTCGATGGTGATCCGCCGGTCGCAACGCTGAGCGATGGCCCGGTCATGAGTGACCAGTACCAGTGTCGTGCCCTGCTCCCGGTTCAGGTCAAACATCAACTCCATGATTTTTTCGCCGGTTGCAAAGTCCAGGCTGCCCGTGGGCTCATCCGCCAGCAGGACTGCCGGATGCACGACAAAAGCACGGGCCAGGGCCACGCGTTGCTGTTCACCGCCGCTGAGCACCCTGGGGTAGGACCCAAGACGCTGTGACAGGCCCACCCGGGCCAGCATCTCTGTGGCGGCCTTGCGGGCGTCTTTGCGAGCGGCCAGTTCCAGGGGCAACATCACGTTTTCCAGTGCCGTCAGGTTGCCCAGCAGCTGAAAGCTCTGGAACACAAACCCCACCTTGTTGGCGCGCAGACCGGCGCGTTGGTCTTCGTCCATGGCAAACAGATCGGCACCCGCCAGCCGTACGGTGCCACTGGTGGGCGTGTCCAGGCCGGCGATGATGGACAACAGGGTACTCTTGCCCGAACCGGAGGCGCCGACGATGGCCGCCGTTTCCCGCGCATTGAGCGCAAAATCGATATCGCGCAAAATCTCCAGTGTTCCGGTTGAATCCGTCACGGATTTGCAAACGTGTTCGACAGAAATAATTACTTCACTCATGGGGCTCTCTTTGATTCGACGACACTGTATCGCGCTTGGCATATTGGCATCGTTCGCGGGGACTTTACCCGCGGGGGCAGCGCCGCCCCAGGGCCGCATGGCGACCATTTTGGTGGTGGGAGACTCATTGAGTGCCGAGTATGGCCTCAAACGGGGTAGCGGCTGGGTGGCCCTGATGGAGCAGCGCCTGGCACAGGAGAAGATCGTCGCAAAGGTCATCAATGCCAGCATCAGCGGGGACACCACGTCGGGCGGACGCTCACGCCTGGCAGCCCTGTTGAAACAACACCGACCAAGCCTGGTCATTCTGGAGCTAGGGGGCAACGATGCACTGCGCGGCTTGCCCTTGTCGATGACGCAGGACAACCTGCAGGTCATGAGCCAGGCAGCACTCAGCGCGGGTGCCAAGGTGTTGCTCGTCGGCATGCAAATGCCGCCCAATTACGGGCAGGACTATGGTGCACGCTTTGCGGCCATGTATGCCACCGTGGCAAAAGCCAACAAGGTGGCTCTGGTCCCGTTTTTATTGAAAGATGTTGCCGATGGCCCGGACGCGGCGCGCCTGTTCCAGAACGACCGCATCCACCCGAATGAAGCGGCGCATCCCCTGATCCTCAACAATGTGTGGCCCTCCGTGAAGAAACTGATTGCATGAGCCTGATCCTGATGAATGCCGCCGACGTGCTGGCGCAACTCGACACCTTCGACACCATCATCGACGCCCGCAGCGAAAGTGAGTTTGCGTTGGACCATTTGCCTGGCGCCGTGAACTGGCCCACGCTCAATGACGAAGAGCGCAAACTGATCGGCACGATGTACGTGCAGGTGAACCAGTTTGAGGCCAAGAAGCGCGGTGCGGCATTGGCGGCCCGCAACATAGCCGCTCACATCGAACGCGAGGTCATTGACAAACCCCGCGAGTGGAAGCCTCTGGCGTATTGCTGGCGTGGCGGCAAGCGCA